>Ga0123357_10011435_pt1 | contig 11384 bp, 5 predicted proteins | sample TergutEmb28metaG_FD_89873 | JGI IMG/M metagenome (GOLD analysis project Ga0123357, IMG submission 89873) | Embiratermes neotenicus P4 segment gut microbial communities from Petit-Saut dam, French Guiana - Emb289 P4 | ecosystem: Host-associated > Arthropoda: Insects > Digestive system > Gut ...
AACACCGGAGTGGGAGACCAGTTAGCGTGGCAAGTGAGAGAGTGAAACAGCAGGTCGAGCTTTTTTCTAGAGAGCATCCGCAAGCTTGTGGACAGGTGGACCAAGTGTGTTGCGAAACAAGGGGACTATATTGAAAACAAGACACAAACAATTTCTGTAAGTACTCTTGTAAAAAAGTTATTATAAAATTCCTGTTATTTAATGACTTACCTCGTATGTATAAATATTGTAACAACAAAAAAACTTTTCTTCAGAACAAAACAGACTTCACAAGAGAAGTAAAACCAAACCACGACGTAAGATCAAGAAGAGGAAAGTAATACGTTCATTTTCTTTGTAGACAAATCTGTTAGAGTACACTATATTCAAAATCACGCGCGTTTCTAAAGTTGGTGGCCGGCTCGTTAAAGCGGGTGCTAAGAAAATGAGTGTATTTGGAAGCAATCTACAACCGTTTCTTTAGCTTTGTATTCATACCGTTCATATTATACGTAAAAGAAATCATTTACTGCCAATAAATGTGTAATTATGATCATCATTTTGGAAAAGAGCATATAGGCTGTAAGGTGGGTCAGGCCTTTTACTTCCGTTAAGGTAACATCTTGACTGAAAATCTGCAGGGGTATTTACTTTTTAAATTATTCTCAATTTCGAATATATTTTATTACAATGTACTAGGAATTTTCAGTATTTAACAGCCCTGCTTCCGTACATTATCATTCACCAGTTCTTTTAGCAATAGGATCTCTAGAATATGTTCGGTATCCGCCGTAGAAAGAAGAAGCACCTCCTGCCCGCAGTCTACGTGCCCAGTAGCGCTCAGTTACGTTACGGTTAATCACACCCATCACATTACTCAACTGAAAGGAAGCGAAAACCATCCTTCTGTTAGAATTCTGAGATCTTCGTTGTGTAGCTTCGCTTCGTTTCATGCTAGTTTGCGCTGGGCCGAAGAAAAGAACACACTTCTTTCTTCATTTATTTCTGTCAGGTTATAAATTCTATTTTTGGCACCGAATGCGTCTTAAACAGCTTGTTCTAACAATATCTCGCCGACCTGAATGGAACTTTTCGTTACGAGACAATTCCGACAAGATTTTGGCGGTACTTTGCACTTTCGTTTTCCGTTTTTCGGCCCCGTTGTATTCGGTGCAGCGTGTGGTGGCCTTTAACTCTTTCCCAACTTACGAATTAACATTATTACTGTGTGTGATTGCCATCCACGGACAAAAGAAACCGTGGAAAATCTTTGGAAAGGGACAAATGAAGAAGGAGTTTACAAGAACTATCTGTGAAAAGATAAACAGGCTTGAAAGAATAGAAAGGCCTTAAGAAAGAAAACAATAAACTGCTTTCTCAGCATGTCTGCATGTTCCCACACACCACCTCGACCGTAATTGTGCAAGGCTCACATGATGACGACAGTAAACGGACGGAAAACTAAAAGCGAAGGAGTACGTACGCACTAAAATAGTGTTTCACGAATCAACATAAAACAGACGGTAGCTGAAAATAATAAACGCCTTGTCGAACTGAAAATCCCATCCACTAGTAATGACGCACACAAAAACTTTTCCCAACTTTAACACATGTTAGCCCAGCGCCGAAACAAAGAGACTACACCATCATGAAGACGGCAGCAAATATCATGAAACCCCCCGTTCTGTCATATACTCGTACCTGTTTCTTCTTTTCCCTACCCGTTTACCCCTTTTCATACTGCTTTCAATTCCTTCCCAATTCCGATCCCTCTTACTTCGCCCCATCAATTAAATCCCATCTTCATTCTTCAAAAGGCGCAGATTCGAACACACAGGTGCAGAAAGTGTTAAGTACGCGAAATGTACATCTTCCCACAGTAATGGCGTGAGAATAACAAGCATAGTCAAATCATAAAATTCGCTCCTTACACAGGAAGTTTAAAAAAGTCGAGTCAAACCTCTCAAGTGTTCAGGGACCTAAGGTAATGAAAAAAAAAATTCCTGTGAACGTACATCCGCAAATGAAGTCGTAATAAGTTACCAGCCATTTCGCTTTTTTGGTACGGTAATTACAAAATAAACTGTAAATGTCAATAAGAAGAAGCTAGATAACCTGTGAACATTGCATATATTAGTGCCAAAGCGAAAACGCAATAATGTATGGTTCGGTAAGTGCAAGATCGATGATCAACTCGGCCGCAGCTTTTAAGGCCGTTTTGAAGTTACTCGAGCAGCTCTTGGAGTGTCTGACAGGGCCCGCCAGTGATCAATCCGTCGTGCAGGGACATGCGTCCGAGTGGAGGGTGGCCACTGGACATTTGTTGCAACTTTTCATTTTGTAATTACGGTGCTAATAAAATATTTTCTCGCGAATTATGAGAAGGTAATTTCGGATTACGTTCTGAAAAGCGTTCTTTTCCCTCGTTACATAGTTTAAGTCCTCCCCATATTTTTACAGTCTGTATATACTTCTACATACGTAATATAATTCTGTGAAGATACAAGGAATTTAAATTCACACTTGATTTTGAAATCAATCCGACACGTGGAAAAATGCGTGTACCAATCGGATAATAAGTCACGTGCAGTACAGGATATTGGTTTTATAAAGATACACTAAGTCATGTTGCAATATATCAAGCACGTTGAGGAAATAAATCTGCAATCATTTCACAGATATAAGGCAGGCTTCCAGTTCAGTGGCAACATAAATCAGCTCTCTCCGCACGATCAGTTTGATTTATAATGTACTGTGGCTACGTGAGCTCTTCTTGCTCTACTATTGACCCGCCACCACCCTAAAAATAGGAAAAGATCTTTGCAGTAAGAGAATGGGATATTTTCTATAATACTTCACATTCTACATTTTTTTTTTTAGAAATTAAGAAATTCTTCAAGATTAGGTTCTTCTTAAATGTGACGCCGTGAAATTTCGTAGAAATGTACCAACGCTAAGAAGAATCACTTCTCTCACATCTTCAGAATAGAATAAGCCAGAAACGGCAACAGTAATTTCCTCCCAGCGTTAGTGAATTTGTATCAATCTACACGGCCTCATGTCCCACATGATCATGATCTGAAAATCCACCATCACGAGAACGTCAAGTGGTATATAAGACAATCTCAGAAGTCTATAAAACATAAGGGCAAAACCATACAATGAGATGAGTGATCTCATATGATAAATATTTACGAAATAGAAAGAGAGGCGATGTGTAAAGCTGTCGTGGGAAATTTCAGAGTAATGTGTCTGTATTAATGTGTAAATAATCAGGAAAAGAATGAAAACTGCAACAAACAGCAACCAGAAACTATCGAAACCCGCAGAGCTTCGGGAACAAATTCTTGTTCATTCACTGTCACATGGCTCTATGACGTACTGACCTACTGCGATCCGAGTTTGGAATTCTGATGTGCCCCATATTTTAATATGATTTTCGGATTCCACTCATTTATTTACGTAATTAAGCTGTCAGCATCTCGAACTACAAATCTCCGTAAGTTCGTAGTTTACTTAAAGAACCTATAAAGTCATATAACGTCGATTGGGAGTATGAGCACAAGGGTGCTAATAAGTCGTTAGCCCGAAAAGGAAGGATACAAGCTAATGTTCCTGTCAGAATGGCGTGCATTTCCTTCGGCACCTTGCCTTGCAGAAAAAAAAATCTTGATGACAGCTCGCGCCTCGATGTTGAAATCGCGCGCATCCTTGATATGCTTCCGAGCTTGCTTCTTTCCTGGTCGGGCTAAGGATTTATCAGAAGCCGGTACTTAGGAAGTGCACTGGCGGAGATGCGAATGTAAATAGTAGTGGCCCTGTGACAGGTACTGACAATTTTTCTGGAAGCACTGATAATAACCACGATTGACCTCCACACAGACGGTGGTACGGCTGGATTCGAACCCATCGCGTCACACAAACAAGTCCGAGAGTTCCTCATTTAAAAAAAACTAGCTCGTTAATTTCTCTACAGTCAGCCAACGGCTGTCACTACTCGGTATCAGTGGATCTCACTTGAAGATAGGCAATAAATTTAGCATTAAGCCATTTAGTAGTATGGAAGAATGGAGTAGTTACTCCACACACATATAAATTACTGTAAAGGACGAAGAACGCACAAATAAAACAATTAAGTGATTTGCGATCATCTAATGGCAGTGATAATCACAGTTGTTATACTCTCTAAGAAATATATGGTTTTATAACAACAAAGTTTTGGGATCGTATGCTCTAATTCCTTGCGTAGCATGGGCTAAGATGCAGTACCACCATCGCCACTTCTACTGCTCTGGTGTGGCGTCATTCTGGTACGTTTACACAAAACAATGCTAATATGACAATGGACAGAGTCTGACAGAATGCAGTCAGATGACTGAACTACCGCAGGCTAAACACTACCTACATTCAAGGCCACCACCTTGCCAGCGTTACGATGACAGGTGGTGGGTAAAGAAATTCTGTTACAAGCCAACATCGGATGTGGAGTACTGAACTATCAGACCAGAAACCGGACGTACAGTTCTCTTCAAACAAAATGCATCACTTCTAAAGTAGACTCTCGTATTTCTAAGACTGTTTCGATATACAGGATCACATTAAATAATACAAGTAGGCTATCACCAGTTGTTTGATGATGTGAATGACGAAAAATTATCTGAAAAATCTATGACGTTTCACTTCCTACATCATAGGGAATACACTGTTTCTCTGTTACAAAAGAAACGGCATAACGATATTTACGGTAAGATTCATAAGCAAGAAGTTACGAGTACGTACACAGAGTTGACAGACCACACAAATTTAACGTTGAAGTCGGCGGTGTTCATAATAACCATTCTTTCTGAAATGACTAAATTCTGCAAGTGTCTTTGACGATATATGACACTATGGGATACCAAGAGGCAAAATTATATAAAGGAAATTTTCGTTTTTTTAATATTTTTCGCTTTCATCAGGTATTAGATAACACACTGGACAAGTCGTGATAAGTGCAAACAATTAAAAAACGTGGAATCGTGACCATCATCTTATGCCAATATGACGTTAATACGTACTTAACTGAACACAGAAGCCTTCCCATTATTCTCATTCAGATTATACAAGCCTTAAGTATCTGCTTAGAGCACGGTACACAAATCCTGGCCACCAGTTTGCTGTGGCGACTACATTTCATAAGGTGACGCCTAATACTTGCGGGGCCGCAGCAAGGAACTTGATTAAGATCAGCTTCTGATGCCTAGAATTTTGAGGTGATTTCTAGATTTTTGGAAAATCGGTGCACCTCTGGTCTCATAGACTGTTGTTTATTGGCTTTATGTTCCTGTGACCGTGCATCGTGAGCAAAGCGTGAAGAAAGAATAAAAAGAAGATGCAACAATATAGATGATTTATTGTCAATTACAGATGTTGTTTATTGACTACTGTCTCGACATCTTTCGGGCATAAAGATGCCCGAAACATGTCGAGACAGTAGTCAATAATCAACATCTGAAATTGACAATAAATCATCTATATTGTTGCATCTTCTTGGTATTCTTTCTTCACGTGTTGTTCATTGGTTTAAAAAGACGATTTGAAAAGTTCAGATGACAGTAAAAGAATAAGATGATTAGTGAATAACGAACAGGAAAAAATGTAGCAGATACCATGACGGACTAAGAAGAAGCACCAAATGAAGGATTCAAGAGAGATACTTACACCGAGATTTGAAACCGATATCTCCAGAAAACGAAATAGGTGCGCAAAGCATTATGAAGCGACATTCGGTGTCAACACATATCAGAAGTATATGTGTACACGGAAGTTTAACAAAACCGTTAAATGCGGGAAACGCGTAACCAAAATCGAATCTTGGCAAGTTTCTCAATTAAGCGGAGGTTTGCTGTCATGATTCTTCTCGGTTGTCTTTTGACGTATACGATACCAAGTCTTACGATTAATTCACAACGCACATAATTTGGATTTTCCACCTCTAACAAGAAAACTGTACAGTTAATTGCACTGGTATCCGATTAGACTTGTGCACTTTTGGGTTATTACGCAGCATTTTGGATTCTTCACCCTTGATGACGGGATAGATTGTCCCGAAACGTCGGAAAGAAATTACCCTACTCGTTACGTAACAACTCAGAGGGGCGCAGTACTCACCAACTTCGCGGCGGACCTGAAATCACGCGTGGTATCCGGATAATTTTCCATGCTGTCCTAGCCATAAATTTGGCAATTACCTTATCCTGGGAAGAAATTTTCTATCCCTGTTGAAGGCACCCTGTGTCCTATGTTATTACCCAACGTATCATAACTGTTTCCACCTCCCGATCATCTTTAAAACAGTGACCGCTATTACATTGCCTCAGCGCTGGAAACAGAGGAAAATATTTCGGCAATATAATTCCCTGACATATCACAATCTGTGTATGTGCCGTATTTACGAGATAATATGTAACGATAACTCTTTTGAGGCCGTCTGTCTTACGCAGGACTACTGCCTTGAAATATTCCACAATATAACATTTCCAGACACACCTAACCTCTGAATTTGATACACAACATTTAGGGTATAATGAACATAACCTACAATTGAAGCTGCATTTTCTTAGATGTGAAAACGTGTAGTTTGGTATATCAATACTGACGTTTCGGTGTAACTTGCTGCCTCCACTTTGAGGGAATAAACTTGAACTGAAATATGGAGGAAGTAGGTTCTTCCGAAAATCTCGCACTCATTTACCGAAATACACGGCGTCACTTACCAGTACACCGTGTTCGATATGATATTTGTTGTCACGAACATGTTGAAACCTACACATAGCAAGCAGTCACAGAGTTCGTCAGACAGACCATGTATGTTACTTTTCAGTTGTCTATTTTTATGGAGGTGTTGTACTCAAGCAACATGGAGTGCATAGGTGTCCGTGGGAAGATTCCAAATTCCTCCTGGTATTGTTTATTCCAAGCTTTCCTTTGTATCTTCTACAGCAGAAACACTGCTGTCAGAACGGCCTCAATGTCAGGGAACAAATTAATCTATCGATTGGGTGGGGGCGGTTGGGAAGGAGAACTCTGGATGAAAAGAAATGGTGTCACCGCTTACTGCCTACAGTTGTGTTTACCGTCGGTACAATTACGTTGTAATTGCACTACTGCTTCGAAACTTTGTCAACGTAACCGCCATGCAGGAAACCTCCGGTTATGATTACAGAACTACTTTGAATACATACATTAGGCGATAATTAAAGTTCATACTCTTATGTTTGCTACATAAAGGTATTAAATGTTCAAAGAGGAATCCATCGAATCTTATGTTTATTGGACCGTGCATCATTGTGATAGTTGAAGAATAAAAGACCAAATTGATGTCATTTGTTATTTTTTTTTTTTTTACTTCTTACGCGCTCAACATATTTCGGACATTAATATATCCGTCATCAGGAGCTTGCGACTATTCTATTGAATTACCATATTGGTCGTATTGTTCTTGTTTCGATGTGTGCTGGAGTTTCGGTGTGATTGGGTTGGAGTGGTATCCGTGTTGCAAGCTGATTTCAATAGAATAGTCACAAGCTCCTGATGATGTTTATATTAATGTCCGAAACATGTTGAGCGCATAAGTGAAAAAATTAGCAAATGACATCAATTTGGTCCTTTATTCTTCAACTATCAGGAATCCATTGCTTAAGTTTAAAAAATCCGTTTTAAGTGCGTGTATGTTTGTGAGTGTTTTTATGTATGTTTCTGGGTGTGTGTGTGTGTGTGTGTGTGTGTGTGTTCGCGTACGTGTACATAAATGTGTGTATAATATATGTGTAATTGTGCGTATGTGTCTCTAAGCATGCAAATTTGATAGACGTTTAACCCTCTACTATATTGCAACAGGTTTAACATTCTAAACTCTGTGTTTTGCCCGCAGTGTTTAGAATTATTCATTCATTGTCAAAAGAACTTTTCTGAAACCAACATTAAGCAACAAGTGTTTGCAATGGAGATACAGAAGTAGATGTTCATTTTATTCAGATTATTTAGATGAATCGCGTGCCTCAAAGTGTTGATGAATCGCGATCATCTTGCATAGCAGCGACTGGATATTATGCATAATTTACACGTATATTCAAAAATATCTTATCGATTGCTTGTATGTGTTACCAAATGGTACTATCAGTTGCTAAGACTACGAGTATATGGTACCGGCGAGTGAGCAACATGGAACACCCCTGCAATGATAATAACAGGAAAACACCGTAGTACTCAGAGTACAACTGTACAACTGACACTTTTTGTACCACAAATCCCATAAAGACTTACCTGGGACTGAGTAAAGGCCTACACAACGACAGGTCACCGTCTAATAGGATCCGTGGAAAGACATTTTCATTGGCTGTTACAGTAGTCAGTTGCATACCAAAGCATACTATCATAATTTTGGGAAAAAGGAATAAAATCCAAGTATGAAGTACTAATCTTTACGAGAAATTACGTGATGTCTTGCTACAGTCTCAGTACACCGTTACCTGCATATTGTGGAAAGTTCAAACAACCTGCACTAATTGGACTGTCATTTAGTTAGGTTTATGGACTCAGAACGACTGACATCACTGACAATTACCTGCGGCGTTCTTGTCTTGAGCATCGTTCGAACGTCGTCGCAACTAAGCCGCGGTTAAGGTTTTATTTATTTACGTTGTTATTTATAGTTTACTTAGCGTCGCTGTTACTAACACACATTATTTAACATCCATTGGTAGGGTGATTAGTGAATAATTAATTAGACAGGATGTGGGAGTAATCTACCGTGCCTAGTTTGAGATACTATTATTAGCCCATTACTGCAGTGGTTGATAGCCAGAGAAAATGTAGTGATTATGTTCGATGCACAAGCACCAACCTTATATATCTTGGCATTTGTTTCGTGAGGGCAAGGAAAACCAGAGAGAAAATTGCCGAGAGGAAAGGCACTTAAAGTAAAAAAAAAAGTGAGAAAGAAAGAATAAATGAAATGAGAAAGGCTTTCGGTTACGGATTCGTAGGCAGGAAATTCTAATTTACATTTGCAGCTATTAGGCATAAACTGACCACAAACTACATAGGCCTATATATATAATAGTACTGCCAATTAAAGTGTCACGTGGTATTTTCGAAAGTTCGGACCTGACAGCTGTCTTCAACTATAAATGTGTTTCGACGTTCACAAATTTGTGTCAGTGTGGAGCACAGAACTCTATGAGCAAATCTAGTTCATGGGTAACGCAGTCTCCTACGCCAGTCGAGCCAGACTGAGGAACCGATATATCGTGGTCGGGTTCTTTGGGACTTTCTCAGTCCCTTCACAGCAATATCTTAGGGTCTGCTCCAGTTTACTTTATTTGTGGTTTATTAAACGACGCTTTTAATTAGTAACATTTTATCACGTCGAATCATAGGGCGATTAATAAACAAAGGATAAGGATAGGATTAATCATAGAATGTCTCGAGCAAACATCCCAGCATTCCGCCTGAAGGGCTGCCGAAAACAACAAAAACACTTGGTAAATACAGTCGATAAACCGGTCGATATTCAAACCAGGCACCTCCCGGATACACGTCACATGCGTTACCAGTGGGGCCATCCCGCACAGCGGGTCTTATTTCCAGCGCCCACACGTCCTGTAACTCGCCATTCCTAACAACCCCTTATCTCGCCCGGAAAACATAACCTCGCAATTAATGAGAGACAAGCAGTTAACTTCATGCTTAAGGCAGGCTTGAGCTCGGATGACACTGAAAACGAAATACACACGCGTCTATATTAGATGTGTACTACACTAACCTCACCACAATGTCAACGTCATTCTAATCAGTATCCAGTTTAAAGTTGGCACTGTTCGTCTTTGAACATAGAACCCCAAGTTACGCTTGTCCTGTGAACATGAAGATATGATGGAAAGTTGATACAGATACTGCATACGTAAGGGGAACGCGGTGGCACAGTGGTCAAGGTGCTGTGCTACAAATCGGAAGGTGGCTGGTTCGATTCCAGATGGTTTCATTGGAATTTTTCATTGACATAATCCTTCCGATCGCACTATGGTCCTGCGGTCGACTCAGCCTCTAACAGAAATGAGTACCAGGAGTATTTTCTGGGGATAAAAGCGGCCGGTGCATAAGGCTGACAACCTTACCACCATCCTGGGCCGTTGTCACATAATCTGGAAATCATAACTTCCTGGAACCCTCTGGGCACCTCTCTGGCCTGTAATGGGACTGATTTATTTTTTACTCCATACTTAAATAGCTTTCGACAGAAAAATATTGTATGGAGTAATTACTGTATCTAGCTGTTATCGGTTTCAATGCTAGGGAAAGGTTTTCAGCATTGCTAGAAACTGTTTGTTGTGCGGAGATTATAGCAAATAGTTGCATAGGCTGACCCAAACCGTAACACAAAATAACTTTATTTTTAAACTATCTAATGCTAAAACTCAATTCAGTTTTAGGCTACAAATTCTGTAACGACTGTCTTAATCTCTAAGGAACAACATACGATAGAAAAATGGACACATACACACTAACACACGCATATAATATAATGTAACACCTATTAGCGACAGGTGTTGCTATGACCCAAAAGTAAGAACAGAATGTATTCAATGATAGCCTTCTACTTCTACAGCACAGGCCTGTAAGGGGTTAGAATTTGGCTATTATGTGATTTATTTCTTCTATTCTATTCTGTTGTGGAGAAAACAATTTATAGAGTAGTCAAGCACAACAACAAAACGCATTTTATTTATGTGTATTTTAATCATCACTTCAAACCCTCGCAATTTAGTTCGTTCAAATGTAACAGAGCGCAAATCCACACGACCGATTTCTATGAAAATGGGTATTTGAAATTACAGTAAGCTTCCACTAGGAATGTTTTACATTTGTTTAGTTTTAATTAACCTAAAATATATTTACCTAAAAGTCTAAACATTTATGTGTATTTTCTGAGTCCCAGCGCAGTCTGATAAAATTGTACCTATGTGGTAATTACTTCAAACAACACATTGTGAAAATTTAAAGCTGAACCTAGTGAATCCATACACATATCAAATAGTAATAGAACCAATAATCTAAATATCACATCACACATTTGATAATGTGACACCAGAAGCTAAGCTGGATTGCTGGCATTTTGTAATTCTTAGCTCACTGTCCTGTGATAAGCATCACAATCTGTACGTCAGTGAGCAGTAGCATCATCGAACGTCTGTTCATGTGCCCACACAATACCACGTTCCTTAAACCCGCTTATATCATCCCCACCCGAAGCTACTTATTACGAAAATGGTTAATGCTTGATGGGAGGGTGGGGGTGGGGGGGGGGGGGGGGGTTGTGTTTTTGTAGGCAAAAATTTAAGGGGAACCGTGCTGGGCATTTTGTA
>Ga0123357_10011440_pt1 | contig 11382 bp, 5 predicted proteins | sample TergutEmb28metaG_FD_89873 | JGI IMG/M metagenome (GOLD analysis project Ga0123357, IMG submission 89873) | Embiratermes neotenicus P4 segment gut microbial communities from Petit-Saut dam, French Guiana - Emb289 P4 | ecosystem: Host-associated > Arthropoda: Insects > Digestive system > Gut ...
AGCAAGGGGGGAGGGGGGGGGGGGGGGAGGAGGAGTCGGTACAAATTATCAGGGCGCGGGGTCCAACTTCTTGCATATGTTTTGTCTTTCTCGGTAGTATTATATGTAATTTGGTCGACCAGCGGCCATCTTGCGTATAATGCTCTATGCTTTAAGATCTTGCCTTGGAGGGGGGTGGGGGGTGGGGGCGAAAAAAATTTCCGCCAGGGTCCGAACCCGCTCTCGGTATTCCTGATATCAGCTGCATTTCAGAGGCCCTTAAACCGACCATCTCCTTAATAAGGCTTCTCCCCAAGAACGAACTAGTCACAAAGTTCCGCGAACCGAAAATTCCGCATGACGTTTACATGTATACAACTGGATAAGTTCCTTCTGTTTTACCAAGCTATGAACGTATTCTTAAATGGCATGGAATAAGACAATCTCTTTGTTTAATAACAGTTTCCTCTAATTGTGGCAAAGGTAAACGTTAATGAAAGATCGGACGGATAAGTTTTCTAAAAGAGGCAATGTATCTTACCTCAAAACAGGCCAGGTTCAGGGACGTCCAAACTGACTCTTCCTTTAAAAACCCCCACCCATATTCAGATAAGGGCTTACGTTTATTCGTGTTTATTAAAAATATCATGGTGTACGCAAGCTACGTAGCGTGAAAGGGCACGGTAACAACGGAGTAATGAATGAGGAAGGGTGTGGAAGGAACCGGTCGTGCCACAGTTTTGAGGTGCCATCCTGCCCAGTCTTGGAAGCCGTGAGAAAAACCACAAAACCCTCCATAAAGATAGTCTGTGTCGCCCAAATAACTACAGGCCACAAGAATTACCACGTCCGCCGAAACTGCTTGGCGTCACTAAACTTCAGTGTCATGTAGGACTGTCTGCAAAGACACCTAGGCACAACGGTCTCGGCGAATTAAAATTACGTAACATAGTCTCCACATTCAACAGTTTCCCGACCAGCATGTGACACATACACATGCTGCAGCAAGACTATACTGTCATCATCGTTTGCTGGGAAATATCGTACCAGCTTACTTCTCCGTCATATTCTATAAATAAATACGTGGGAAAACGAACACCAAGCACAAGTAAGTAAAACAGATGTCAATTAAAATACACGGTTTGTCATCACCAAGTAAATATAAACAGGGGTGCATGAAATGCCCGTATCAGTTATACAGGACTGTCCACATGTATCGATCTTGATAAAGAGAGTTAACATCAACGTACGTACAATCCCCGACACAAACTACTCTTCCCACACACCGTATCCTCTTGTAAGATGTCTTATTATGTTCTACTATCTCATTACAGATATCACTAACATTACTAAATATCCAACTGACGAATGGCTCACTACTTTTCCATTTTTATCCTCCCACGTATGGCCTACTACTTACCAGTCCGAAACATTTCTATGTACTTATTTCAAATTTAAAGATCTTTAAACTTAATTCACCCTAATTAATATTATTTTCACATTACCTTATATATTGTAAAAATGCTTCCCAAACGTGATATTTACAAATATTTCACGTAAGAGAGAGATCTCGGCCGTAATTTGTTGCTGATGAATGTATAGCCGCAGCTATAAGATTTCCTTTTTCATACGTTTCTGAAAAGTGAGCCTGATGATGGTTGTCTCGTAAAGCCGAAACAAGCTACCTTTTTTAAATAACTAAAATAATACAAGCTGTTGCGTAGAGAAGTTTGTTACCAGTACATCGAACAAAGCTCAGGCCCTGCACAAGCGACAATCTCCCCTCTGGAACACAAAATAAAATTCAAGATCGACCACATCCCCCGGTTTCAACATCACGCACAGAATTAAATTTAACAGCCATTACTGCAACTAAATCTCCCACGATTTTCTTCCATTTTGCGCTCCCACGATCCGAAAGCACGTCCACAAACACTGACTCCTAATAGGTCAGCTACTACAAGTTTTATTAAGTCATTACGCTACACGCTTATTACAAATCACAGAGAATTTACTTCGATGCGACAATTCCTGGTTTCATGGAGGGTTGCAGACCTCGTTTATACGCTACCAGTCCAAAACAACACGTTTAATACAATTTCTATACCACGCCACATCTAGTGCAAACGTTATACGCCCTACGATACAAATTCATTTTCGTATTTGGGAACACATCGGTTACCTCTAAATTTTACCAGTCCATCACAACGCGCTTAATTTTATTTTTCATACGAGGCTATAAATGCACCACATTTAAACTTAACCAATTTGCCCCGTCGAACCCCCAAAAGCTTAGTTTTAACGTCATACCCAGCTGCAAATCAGGTGTAAACTTCACCAGCGCAAAACAATGTGTTTGAGTGACATTTCAGACCATAATTCCAGCACACACTTTAGCTTGCTACACAGCATTTTAGTTTCCAAATGCTTCCCCGTGCTGCGCGTGCCATCTCGTCGAAATACGTCTGCTACGATAATTGAGATTGTGTTTTAAGGGGTCGGTACGAAAATTATACAGTACGAGTAGCACGGAACGTACTACGTCTGCTGAGAATTCTTAGTTATGAACACCAGAATGTGCTCTGGAATCTGACACCGTTAAACCTGATATATACCGACGATTCGAAGGCACCTGCCACCTCCAATCCAAGTGATCGCACATAACGCTTAACCTCCGGAAAGGTCCACCTCCAATCCAAGTCATCGCACATAACGTTTACCCTCTGGAAAGGCCACTGCCCTGCAGTCAACACAAACTAAACTATCATACCTCAAACAGAAGTAGTAAAACACCTAGGGCTACACTTCGATTGCAGGTTAAACTGGAAAGAACACATCGCCAGAAAAAGAAAACAAGTTGACTTAAAAACAGAAGAGATAACTGGTTAACAGGAAAAAAAAAATCCCATCTATCTATAGAAAACAAATTACTCATCTACAAAGCAGTAATCAAACCTACATGGAGCTAGGGAATAGAACTGCTAGGTTGAGCCAGCAAGTCCAACATAGTCATCATGCAGAGATCCCATTCCAAAATTCTCAGAGCCATAGCAAATGCACCCTGGTATGTAACAAATCATACTCTGCATATAGACTTCAACATCCCTTACGTAAGTAACGTCATCCATGAAAGAATCAATAAACATCACAACAAACCGGAAACCCATCCCAATCCACTATTAGAGCCACTACTACAACCTGTAAACACTAGGAGACTAAAACGATGCTCGCCTTTAGACTTGAAAGGCACTTCAGGTGACATCGCTGGACGAATACCCTACCACGTCATTGAAATACATGGTATCGTAGCGTAATTTGTATAATCATCACATCAGCTTATAGATTTATTCTTTCTGATTGCTAATAAATAAATAAATAAATAAATAAAACCTCTATATTCAGAGAGACCACCGAAACCTCGGTACATGTAGCGTTGCATGGCGCCTCATCTCATACGAAAGAAATCTTCAAACTACTCAGTCATCGGCGTCCGAACCCTAAATCTAACATTTCCAGTTAGGTCTCATTTGTACATCTATCGGTATCTGCAGTACCTAACACGTCCATGAAAAACTTTACCGCACTTCGGGAAGTGTGCTTTCACACGACATTAATCATTTTAGCATGAAGGTTCCATTACTGGGTAAGTTTGCTCAGCTACTATGAATGTAATCTGTATCCTGGAGATATAGGGTTCAAATATCTGCCAAAACAAACTCGGTCATGGCGTCTTCGTGGCTATTCGCGGCCTTGCTAAGTCGTGACAACCTTTCTTCCCCATTTGTAGCAAACCAGCACACGCCACTCCACACATAACGTTTCGTGCTACTTGAACACAGCTACAGGAAGGACGTCGCTCAGAAGAGACGGATTCGTCCAAGTGTCGTTAATTTTAAACAACTGGCCGGAAAAATGTTTCCCTGTACAGCGAAATGTACTCCTTTTAGCCTACCGAATGTGCACTGTGCAAACATGAACCAGCTGTTGAAACGTATGAAGAACGAACGGTAAACCTGGCAGATGTAACGCCCGGCTACGTGAGGGACCGCAGCGAAACAAGAAGATAGCATTTAACCAGAAACCAAAACTGCTATCGGATTAGTATCCACGTCTATCGAAGTACGTTATCATTAATGTAACTGTAACTAACTACAATGACGTACTTGGACGAACTGTGGATAATTTACTGGCTGTGTCGTTAACAGCTGTATTCAGACCGTAAGTGGCAGACAACGTCACTTATACGGTGCAACTGATTTACGCTAATGAACACGACACAACCTTCTCAAACGCCTATTAAAAGCCCTAGAGAGAAGGGTCAATAAGTTTACGACTTGTGTGGTTTCAAACTTCCGCCGCGAAGTACATGACATCTGCACTCCCCTGGGATATTACGCAGCGTACAGTGGTAATTCCTTATCAACGTTTCGAGACAACCAATCATTCCCATCTTCAAGAGTCAATAATTCTTGACCCTTGAAGATGTGAGCGACTGGTTGTCACGAAACGTCTGCAAGGAATGACCACTTTACGCTGTGTATATTATCATAGAAGAACACAGGTTTTAAGTTTATTACTTATTACAATTTCAGCACCGATAACCAACTTTAGTAAGAAGCAAATATTTACGTACCACGTACAATTAAATGAAACATTTCGTATGCAATTTTCGGTACCTTATTACAATACTGAGCGAACTTATATTAATACGTGACAATAAAGAACGTCTAACAATCGCTAACAGAAATTACTAAATATAAACAGCACTAGAATACAGAAAAGCAGCAAGCAGAACTCCACAACAAATTGAAACGGGACCAACGCCAAGCGACGGCATTCCACAGAACTATGTATAAAACGCATTCTCTCTTAAAGAAATTCCTGGTTTAGAACACCCATCATTCTTCTGTAACTTGCATGGCATCTGAAATTTAAATTTGACGGCAGCAGTGGGAATTTTGGTGAGTGGAAGGTATAGAATAACATGGCGCCCTAACATAAGGTTCTCGAGCGAATTTTATCCTTTTCTTCGGTATTCCGGACAACTTCTTGCCGTCGGAAACCCATTCTTTCAGCTCTCTCGTGCAAGCATCGGGAGCTTGCTGCTGGCTGGCTATTCCTGTATTATAACTCAGCGAACAGATACACATACACACAAACTGCTAGGTAGCCAGGGCGACTAAAATTAGGTTTCACGGAAGACTGTCGTGCTTGCTTCAGAGCTCAGTGAGGGTTCCCCGCCCCGATACACTTGACAGCAGCACGGTGCGCACAAGAACCTTATGTTTGCACCTTCAATGACACTGCGTCTGTACCAATATGTTGGGTGCGAGGCAAGAAAACTTATTACATTATACACTATCGTTGGAGTAAGCCAAGCGCGTTCTGCAGTCCTGTCGCGCATTTTCTGGATTAATGCAAACTAAGTTTAAATAAGTATCTGGAAGGTTCTGCGACCGGCCACCTCGACACAGGGTTTTCTTGGTTTCCCTGTGCCTAAAAGCAAACGCTGAAATGGTTCCCAAGATTCCAAGTTGCCACTACATATTTCTCATGTAGCCCTCCCGACTTACATTTAGTAGTAACCAATTTCATGTTTTGTTTACATGTAAAATACCCACTGCCACCGGGTAACAACCCAATTGCAGTAAATATTATTATTATTATTATTATTATTACTAAGTTCTTACCCCACAAACTATTTGAGTAATACCGATGTGAAATCTTCAACACCTCTGTGAGAACCTCAAATCTGGCACACTTCAGTAATCCTAATGACAGAATAAATAACCTCCGAACCGAAAAATAACTTTTAAATCGCCGATATGAATGTCTTCCAACATAAACACAATTCGAGAAGAAGTAACTTTCTGAATTCCAATGCTACGTATATGTAGCACTTACTGTAGTTTTCCCCTGTCCACGCAAGGAAGGCATATAGAAGGAGCAGACGCATAGCTTCACTTATCAACCTCGGCACTAGACGGAGGTACTCAATGAAAAGGGGTCTGGACGTTTTGGAAAACAAAAAATATCTTGTCCCTAACGGGATTCGAACCCCGAGACGTCCACTCCATACTCGTTTTACCGGCTATGCTACCGTTGCCACTTGCTGTAATATTAAGAACATGTAGTTTGCCCACACGGTGTATTCATGTGTAGCGTATGATTATCACAACAAACTGATTCTGCCCATTTACAAAATTAAACTCTATTTTATAATCGAAGGGGACTGCGTCCCTTTAAGGTAGGGGCCAAATTTGTATTGTTACAACTTTCCCGGACGTCGCACTTCAAACGACTGATAACAAAGAACGTTCGCGGTAACATCTACTTATCTTAACACATGGACCTCAGTTCCTTACATTCGAAAACAACGCACGTATAACTTCACGACAAAGTGTTTCGTTGGACTGCATGTGGCTCATCTTTCGGAAACAGCAAGGCACGGAGCACGCAAGGAAGAGAACACAAATGCATACAACGTTCTGGTTGGAAAACCTGAAAGAAAACGGCAGCTTGGAAGTCCTAAGCTCAGACAGGATAATATTAAAATATATCTCAAATGACATGAGAGGTTGTGAACTAGGTTCATTTGACTCAGCGCATGGACAACTGTCAGGACGTAAACATGGTACCGAAAGACCGGGCCCTATCAAAAGTGGGAAAACTAGCTCAGCCACTGTCAGATTCTCCAGAGGGAACCTGTTCCGTGGAATTAGTGAATTAGGTAGGCATGCATCCGCCACATTAGTACTCGGGTTTTTTAATATGCTACCGTCTTAAACCCTAAGTTTTGGTCGCACAACGCATTCACCCACGTCTTACGCTTGCCCATTCAAAGCTGAAGATACTTTTTACGAACAAAAACGTTCGGGCTCAGGTACGTATTACGTAATTGCTCAGCCTTCGCACAGACGAAAGTAATACGCCCTTCGAAGCAGTTACAACACATCACAGCCTCAATTATCCGCATGCCCACATATTCCGTTACAGGAATTCGTACATCGTAAACACAGGTTGCAAGGTAACATTTCATCGTAATCGCCAAGATGCCGCAGGCTTTGGGGAAAGTTGAACGTCACAAGCAATACGCAGGCCATCCATCTGTCCGTTCAAAGAGAAACTACAAACCATCCTGAAGCTTTGAAGCTCAGAACCAAACATAAGAGAGTGTTATGGCATGCTGCACCCAGTGTCTATTCATCTGTCCATACTGCCGGTATGCGGACTACATTTCACCTGGAGTTTCCTTTTCATGTGCTGCAGCTGTTCAGATACCGCCTCAGTACGTAAAACCCAAACCGTCGATGTTAGACTCACATACCAATATCAAACCTAACGACTGTCATTTGTCTTCCCTTCCGTAATAAGTATTCCCGTTTTCCTCAATTGTGAACCGCACCTGGGACATCCCACCTCCTTGTACCCTGTACATCTTCATACATTAGTTGTGTTATGTAGCAACCTGTGTATTTGAAGTTTGTGACTTGAACGTTATACTGACTACAATGTAAGAATTTACTAAGTACAGCGATACTACCAATGCTAGAAAGAACAGCACCGCAAATACCCTACTGCAACGTTAGATTAAAAAAGCTCCAGGAGAAAGACACATGTAACCGATACCAGAAACCTTTGAAAATGATGCGATGTCTATAAGAAAACTTCATAGTCTTCAAAAAAGGTAAACTTCGCCCCAGAACAGGCCATGAAGGCCCAGAAGTCTCAGTAGGGGTTTAGCTATACTCTTTCTTTAACCTCGGTGTTAGACGTGGGCGGGTGGGTGGGGGGAGAGGGGTGTTCAACGCCACGCCTCGACCACTTTACCCCTGGGAAAGAGACCCGGTATGCCTTGTACAGAAGGTTGTGTGGTCCCAACGGCCGGTCAGGACAGGTACAGAAAATCTCGGTATTCGATCCCCAGACCGTCGCTATACCCATCACGCTACACCAGTCCACGGTCTTCAATATCTAACATCCAAATAGCGGCCTACCGACGTCTCGAGTTAATATGGCCGCAATTCATACTTGGGGAGTGCAGGACCTGTACTAATTCAACTATGATACCAAAATGCGTATTACGTTACCAGATTAGAGTAAGGTCCTCCCTCAGACGAAATCCTAGGTACCAAGAAGAAAATACGGCTGTTCTAAGACTGTAATTCCCTACCTAAAAACTAAAAAATAAAAAAAAAAATACCAAATGGAGAAATTCTCAACCCTGTGTATGCAGTTTTGCCACATATGCACGGTTTCATAAAGGGGAAGAACAGAAACACAGGATACCAAAACTATAAGTTGCTTTAATCAAAGTTATGTATGATTAAAAGAAGTGACGCTCGGTTTTCAAAGCCGTATATGATCCACTAACAATATAAACCTTTCTTTCTGAGATTATTCATGATTTGGCAATAAGAGAAATAATGTCGAACAAAAGCGATGGCAAACCAAACCTACTGGAGTTTAATTTGTCAACAACAACTTGGAGGTGAAACTGTATACCCCTTTAGTGAATGACATCATATACACAGCAACCAATGTTACAAGGAAACTAATTACAACAAAAAGTATGCTCGTCAGTAGCATCGAGCAAATATAGTGTCAGTGGTAAACAGACTACTAAAAAATATTTCTCAACGAAAAACTGGAGCCACGTTGTACCATTTCACAACATGGCTCATCTGTCAAAGCGCACATATCTTCACACCGGCAGTTCTCACAAAACACAGTATTCCACTGCTTACATCTTTAAAATAGGTACCGTCCCAAGAGCAGAGAAGCTGCATGGAGTGGTGGAGTTAAATTCACTTACAATCAACATTATGGTTTTGTATTTTCTTCTTGTAAAGACAAGGCCAGATGGAATACCTGTCGGTATAGTAAACAGCTAACAGACGGACCACCAGGTTTCGATTCCATGCTGGGATCTTTTCGCTACCATATCCAGCCAACCAGTCAGCCAGCAGCCAATGGGTACACTGGGCTCTCTCCCCCGAGGGAAGAGCGGCCGTAGCGTGAGCGTGACCACTCACGTCCACTTACTGCCGACGTTAAAAAAAAGCGCTAAGCTAGTTCTGCACGCGTCTTTGTTAAGTACGGAGAAATACTATACGGGCAGGTACAAACGTACATAAATGTAGGACTGCTAATAACTAAAGCAGGCACGAACGGTTTTCAAGATCTGAATCAAACCGTATCTTGAGGGAGGGCCGAACGGAGGACCTCATACTCAGTTGGAGGTCTACATACTTACAGAAACTACACATGCATATAAGGACACTATGGAAAAAGTCGGCACTTCCGGGAAAACACTAGAATTTTTATTTTCTGTGAGAATTTTTGTTGTTTTTATAGAATACGAGAAAGTAAATCCGAAAAAAGGGGATACATTATTAATACTTTTACATGGTCGCTGACACTAAGTGGAAATTTGTTTTTATTAAAAGATATGCCAATTATAATATCATTACTTCTGCAAAAAAACTGCAGTACCATTGACTGCGGATTTTTCACCCACCCAAGTATGAAGACGCGCTACCCTACACACGCAGACACAGACAGACCAGAAAACATCAAACAGTCCATCCGAAACGCCAAAAGCAGAGCGCCCAAGTCGGTAAGTCCTGCCTCAGCGCCTTCGAATTTCTTTTCTTAATTAACAGTTTTACTGTAGTGCAGCGACCAGGAATGAAACAAAGAAGTGGAAGTGCTCAAAATCTGTCTGAAACAGGCCCTCAAATATGCCAATCCAGTTGGAAGTAAGCAACTGCTTTACAATACTGGCCCTGTGAAATGGACGTCTTCCGCAGATGTTAGCAATGGCTCGGATATAGTTAAACTGTTCGGCTTTATGGAACACGTAGTTTCTATTAACAATAAAGTCAAACCAAAACCAGTAACCGCGATCCAACATCCCCACACAATTTTCTGCAACGACACAAAAAACTGCGCGAAATTAGCGCTTTGTCATCACGCAAAGACTGAAGACAGCCAGAACTTATTCTCGAAACAACCGCCATTTGCAAATATAAGTCCAGTGGTTCACATGTGAACATGCTCCTTTTTGCAACTAACCGATTCGATTCTTTTGGTGAGACATCCTGTTGTGATAAGCAAAACAAATAAATGATAATACAATTACAACGGTATTTGAACATAGTTTATCATCTAATGTGCAGCATGTTTTGGCTTTGATTATATCACACAATCAGGCAAATATTACCACATATTTTTGTCTGTGTCAGATGACCTGTGATTAAAACCGAAACATGTCGCACATTAGACAATAAACACTGTCCAATTTGTGTACCACTGACGTTCATATTCATTTATCTACAATTCCATTCACTTCACTTGGACTTCCCTTTCGGCAAACTGTGCCCCTGAGAACAGTCCCCACCCAAACAGCACCCTGTGACAGGAATTCGCGTAAGACATGATATCCCACTATACCATATACCGCTTAAGCACCGCGATGCGTATGTCAGTGACACGCCACTACTACCCACAATCCAGTCGGACTTACATCTGGCATCATCCGCTACACGAGGCTGCCGTGACGTATGTATGAGGCTAACGACCGACAATACATAGTGCGAAGCGCAGACCCGTGTCTTTTGCTGCAAGACTTCCAGTGCCCAGTCAGAAGCACTTGCTACACACTAGCGCTATTGTAGCAGTAACCTATTAGTACCATTGCGGAACCTATTACTGATAACATAACATAACATTCTATACGCAAATTCTGTAAGTTGTTCGGCTACTTAACGATGCAATCTGATGTGCAGATATAGGAAAGTGCTGCCTAATGGTAACCTGGGTCATAAAAGGTGACTGCAGTGATCAATTCATGTCAGCATCCTGCTGGAGTAACAGATTATATTCCTCGTCATCATCATCCACCTAGAAGACTATGAACTGTGCGCAACTGGCACAATTCAGAACTTCACATTTTTAAAACCGATCTTCCCATTCATTTCCGGGTCTACTAACGTTGTCTGTCCCTTGGGATATAAACATGTCGGGTCCATTTAGGAACAAAATTACTGAAGTCCAAAAATACACCATTACGAACAGCAAGCATATGACGTACTTCCCTCCTCGTAAGACGCTACAAGTGGCACGACGCAGCCTGTAATTAGCCAGATATTTCTGAAGACTTAACAGCGTACTCAAGTAACAATTCATCGTCCGGTGGTAGCACGGTGGGTGACCTTTCGGGATATTTTTCAAGGGCGGGGGGGGGGGGGGGATGGTTGTGTGAGACAATGAAATATTGTTGTAATATACGGGTTTTGCGTACGCAGGGTTTAGTCTCGTGTCATAAAAAATACAAAACCCCCCCCCCCCCCGCCCTTGAAAAATATCCCGAAAGGTCACCCACCGTGCTACCACCGGACG
>Ga0123357_10011441_pt1 | contig 11381 bp, 8 predicted proteins | sample TergutEmb28metaG_FD_89873 | JGI IMG/M metagenome (GOLD analysis project Ga0123357, IMG submission 89873) | Embiratermes neotenicus P4 segment gut microbial communities from Petit-Saut dam, French Guiana - Emb289 P4 | ecosystem: Host-associated > Arthropoda: Insects > Digestive system > Gut ...
CTATTGGCTCTGCCACTTCCCCGCTCCAACCCAACCAGGTATAAATACACCGCACAATCCTGCCACTGACATACTTCATCCACCTGCCTATGAAGATGGAACCGATAGTGAGGTCTGAAACGTCGGCAATTAGAACTCAGACGCCGGGGAATTACCCAAAAAGGAACAAATTACATTTAGAACACGGTGAAAGCTTAAAAACAAGTATGCATGATATGCTTTGTCTCTTCTGCATAATCTGACTTTTGAATGACTGATATGCAGATCGCAATGTGACATTTGGTAAACAATCCTCTCATTTATAACAAGGGCCAGGTTATGTTGGCAAGCCAGTTGATGTGGATTTTGCAGCATGGTCTTTTCTACTTTATTTGTATTTTCAGGCATATGGACAAGACTGGGCATTGTGTTGGTTCCAGATCCTTGCTGATCTTTCTTCATACCATTTTGATACCCACAGTATCTGTGTATTATGAGTAGGGACAAACATGTCTGTGATACTGCTGTTGGAAACCACCTATGTTGCTGTAATTGCATTTGTTTTAATGAACAACTTCACAGCCACAGCTCTTCCTTGAACCAACCCAACCTTCATGTCAAATAAACCCCACTGAGCTGTCCACTGGAGTACTGTTAGTGCTGAGTGATGCAGTTATTGTTGGTGTGGAGACATTACTTGGCCTCCACACTAACTGAAAATTTCATAAGCAGATTTTTTCCTGCGGAGCTTGCTGAAGGTCAGAATGTTTGACCGGAGCTCCATGAATGTCAGAGTGTATTGGACATGTCCTGCCAGCATCTCTGTCCTAAAACATTGAATTTGGCAGTATATTGAAGCCATCCCATATGAAATGCAGCAATGTATAATGACCTGTCTGCCTGGTTAAGTGTAAGAGTGCAATGATTTCACCATTTACAGGATTTTCCAAAAACCTAACCCTTGTGAACAGTGAGGATTTAATGTATATGGCCTCCATAATTGTGATTCTTTGTCATGTACCAATTTCCTCATTAGCTGTAGTTTGTTGACTGCTCGTACACGTGTACTTGCCTTGTGTGTGCCAGTGGTCATACAGGCAAGGATGTCAAGACCCAGTCTGTCTTGTAGAATCACTGAGAACAAGTAGTGGAATTTGTGTGTACCAACTGTATTATTGAGTGTGTGTGTTGTAATCTTCCATTATTGGTACTGTTTGCTCATTTTGTGGCAAATGGTATGGCACTTCTCAGTAACCCAATTGCAGTATTTTTACTGTGTCACATTTTTCTTTGTATAGTAATTAGGTTAAGGAATTCTTTGGCTATTGACTGTTGCATTGTAGTCAGTAGGAATATGCCTGCCATCTCCAATTGTTGCAGCAACCATCTGGGAATTATGATGACAGTGGATATTTTTCAGTACAAGTTATCAGCAGTGCTCTTGAAGTTTGGGGTTTGGAGTTGATACCCTACAATAGTACTGAACCAAGAGCTTTGGAAGCACAGCAGTGTCCAGAGTGAGTAATTGCAAACACCGACTTTTACATCGTTGATGTTGATGCTTGGTCCAGTTTCAACATTAATGCAATAATACTCTCATTACCATTAATAAAATATTAAAATAATTTTCAATTATGATGCATGATTTAATGTTGCTCATCTTTATTTAATATTAAATTTACTTCTTTTATTTCTGTTAAGGCCCGCTGTGCTTTTTTTAAGATTTCAATGTGATGCATGCTATTCCAATTTGAGATGTCCTCTCTTTTTTCCTTCTTGTCTTGTTGCTATCATAGAATATGTTAAATAAAAAGTTTATGTTTATGTTAGTTTGGTAGTTGTAGCATCATCATCATCAAACTTCAATTTGCAGAGTAATGCAGGCTTTCATCTGCAACTACCGAGATCACTGGTTTACAATTCGGCGCCTTGGTCGACAGTGGTTCAACTTGAATTCTTTGCTGACAGGACCAGAACTAATAAGTGATACTTATCTGGCCATGTTCTTGGCACAACTACAGCAGGAAGGTAATGGTTCCAAACAATTTTTGTTTTTGTCCAAATGTTTCAGTAGTTAGCTTGTTTGCACTTTGCACAGTTCCCATTACCACACAATCTAATGTGTGTATCTTTTGGTGCATTTATTACCTTTGCTTTTTATCATCCATTGTCCTTAACAGTTACACTGTCTGTGAGAAGCCTTCTTCATCTGAACATTTGCATTCAAATGACTTCAAAATCAGAGTGTGATTGTGTGTTTGACCCTATGACAATGTTGTCCATTTCCAATATAATTTTTGTAAATATTCTTTGGATTGTGAAATGTTTTAGATCAAATTGGTAGCCTTTGATTTAATAAATACAGTGTGTGTGTGTGTGTGAAGGTGTGTAATTTTAAATTTTTGCTGTTTAGTAATGGTTAGTGTTAGAAAATGAAAGATAAATTATGGAAGTGTACCTGCACTATCAGTAAAGTCCAGTTCATCACTTTCCATACTCCAGGTCTTACCATACCCATAGTGAAAAGGATCTAATTCTTGGTATATGTTTGGTTTAAAACCTGAAGATATTAGCTGGTGTTAGTTTTGCATGGATTTCATGAGGCACTGTCAAATGGTTCCATTCCAGATAAGGGCTTTCACCCATGATTTTGTTTTAGCTGACCACATTCTGACTGATGCTTGCCATCCAGATGGTTGTGTCTGTCCTTAGTTTAGGATATTGAATAACATTGTATGTTGTTTCTTTGTTGACCAAAGCTTGGAAGATGAGTTGGGCAGAACATATAGCATACACAGGGCATTGAGATAGGTGTACAGACTTTTAATTGGGAAGAGAAGAAACCACTTCAGAGATGTATGCATGGATAGGCTAACAGGAAAATGGAATGTAAACAATAGAGTGTGAAGATGTGGACTGGATTCAGCCAGAATAGGGTCCACTGATGGGCCTTTGTGAAATGATTATGACTGGGTTCCATAAAATGTGGGCAGTGTCTTGACAAGTGAAACAGCTAACAGTGTGTCAAAGATGACTACTTCATATATGAATGTTTTATTTTTTTCAGGTTACTCTATCTTTGTAGTATTTGGTTCGTTCCCTGAATGTGAAGCAGATGCCTTACTAACATTGGTACCAGCAGTTCAGAGTGTGAAACCACAGTCTTTGGCACCAACAAAAGGTCAGAATGTGAACAGTATGGTGTCTAACCATGTTACAAGCTCAGAGGAAGATTTACAGCGGGCTCTAAAATTGAGTTTGGGTCCACAAGATAGCCAAGAGGAGGAAGAGCCAGAGCAGGATGCATCCTGGCAAGTGGCCATCTCACTCAGCATGGGAAATTCAGGCACTACATCAGATGAAAGTAAGGTTGATCAAGATGATCTTGACTTACAGAAAGCTTTGTGCCTTAGTCTCAAAGGTCATGAGCAAGTTCATTCATCCTCAGCTTCTCTGACAAGTAACAAGAATGATGAAGAAATTGGTTTACAAAAAGCTCTAAGATTAAATCTTCAGGGTGCCAGTCCAGCCACAGAACAGGATGACCTAGATTTTGAGAAGGCTCTGAAGATGAGTCTTGAATGTAAGTTACATGTCACTTGTTATTCAGAAATACACTGTGATGTTTCCACATGCAGAGCTGAGACAAGAATAAAATAAGTGAAGAATGTACCTAAGATGCAAAAAACAGTGAAAATTATCTTCCCTCCCCTTCCAAGTTCCAGTTTTAAAAGTTAGTAAAGAAAGAAGATTGTAATGCACCTAACAGTCATCACAGCAGGTGACATTTAAAATTTAAAAGCTTGTATTTTCAGTTTTTTCCTTGGGCACAGCAGTACCTTGTTTTTGTTTTGACAGAATACTCCAATAAGTACTTAAATGAATTGCCTGGTATTAGAATCCAGTGCTTCATTACCACATCCCACCACTGGATCTGGCCCTGAGCCAATTCAGCTAAATGTCTATTTCAGTCTCTCAAGAGGCTCTACATGAATGTTCTCTGTGTGTTGTGCTTTTTTCCATTAGAGATACATTTCTTAACATCTTACCCCTGTATCCTGACACCACTAAGGAAAAATGATGGCATTGCATGTTATATAATTTTCTCTGTGTACCATGTTTTGTGTTTGTTGGATGTGAATAATTTTCTTAACATTGTGTTTATGTTGTGCTTATCTGTGTTCTTGTTGTCGTACAAAACAGAGAGCAAACAGTAGTTCATATATGTGTAATAGTAATCATTTCTTGAATTTATGCTTTTCCCAGTTCACTCTGAATCTTCTTTTGTCACTGTTTCAAGGGATTTTAATTGGCAAAACTTCTAGAATTATTTAATAGATCGTGTATTATAACTGGTTTGCTGGCTTATTGTTTTACTTACTTGTTTGTGCTTTATTCCTGTATAATTTAATTAGTGGCTTATAAGAGGAATCAATGTTACTTCACTAAAAGAACATCCATAGAAAAATTCAGGGCATGCCATCACTAAGAACATTACTCTGTCTTGTTAGTTTGTTCTTTGTTATGTACTGCCATGTATAAATAGTTTTGATACCATTTTGTAACATTTGCATGACCCTTTGATTACTTTGCCTTTGTTTGTGATGAATTATGCTTCAAGATCTAGTAACTGTGTCATGGGCAGAAGGGGGGGGGGGAATAATCAAGTCAGATTTGTGAGATCTCTTTGAAAATTACAGTTATAGCACATGCTTTGAGGCTGTGTTTGACAGCTTTCAATTGTTAAAAATTAATACAATCACACATTTCTTTCTAAGGTCACTGTTCTGTAATACATATTAAATTCTGCTTGCCTGTCTTTGGCTACCTCTTTCATAAGTTCAATTACATTTTATCATGCAGTTTTCGGCAACATTGCAGAAAGTCATTAAATCATATATTCAGCTTGATTTCTAACAATGAAATACTGAATGTTTGCAACTGTAGCATGTAACTTTAATAATTATCCTAATCTTTATACTTCATACTAAAGTTTTCTGTAGAATATCATTAAATTCCAGTGATGTGGTGATTGACTTAGCATATGACTTGCATTTTAGGCTGTGATCCATTCAGTTCAAGTAGCCATGGGGGATCTGAAACTGACAGTTCTAATGGCTGTGGAAACTGTAATCAGAGGAGCTCAAGTGATACTGTCAATGAATCAAGGTGTACAACCAGCCATGTTGATGCAGAAGATGTTAGAAGAAAACGTTTGGCATACCTTGAAGCTAATGCAAGACAGACCTCTCCTGCAAATACCAGCAGTGGTAGGAATACCAAGAGTCAAGTCAACACTTAGTGCCATCTTTGATGTCATCTTGCATGATTCTAGTCATGATTTTCCATCTTTGTAAAGTGAAACTTGGATTTTGCATTTCTGAAGGGACCACTTAAAATGAGTGTACAATCAAAGAAAATGTAAAGTCAAGAAAATGAAAATTTATGTAGTTGTTGAAATTAAATGCACTAAATTATTACTATATTTCATTAAGAATGTAGTCTAGTTCATTCCTCCAGTTGTCCATTAAAGGAACTTGCTGCTTCTTTACTTTCTGTACACCTCATTCTCACCCACTGAGGGCAGGCACTGTGCTATCATAAACATCAAAGTTTATAAGGTATTTCCTTGGTGTCTGTGCCCCGCAGTGCTGACAAGAATGTTTTTGAAGGTTCTCTTTTTCTCACTATCACCTTTGTTTCTCCCCTTCGGACACATCAGATTTAAAATTTTAGTTCATAATTTGTTCTGAGGTATGCACATCACATGTTACATCAAAATTACAGGATTCTTATTCTTGAAATAATATACTTTTAGCTGCCTACAGTCAGTCATCTTTGGGTATGCCATATACTGTTGCATCTTCACCATCATTTGTTTGATTTACATTAAATCAACAGTTCATTGTTTTAATGTGTGTGACAAAGCACCATGATTTTGCAGTGAAATGTGTTGCATCCACAACAGTTAATTTAATGAGCTTTGCATCATGAAGCAACTTGTGATAAATGAAAGAAACAGTATATCTTGCAAGTTGCTTGTGGTAGTAGTGCTTATGTGACCAGATTATCCCTGCGTTAATGTGGCTGGAGGATGCTGATGCAGTTTTGGGAAAAACAACTTTCACATTATTTTGGTCACTTGTGTGTTGAGGATGAGCAGTGTGCTTATCCATGAAAAGTAAAATTGTTTTGTTTTAGGACCTCATTTTGGCATCTGTTGTCTGTAAGTAGTTGGTAAAGATGGTCTATGCAATCCATCCTTTTTCTGTTTACTACATGTATTGTGGGAAACTTTTTGACATGTTTAAAGTGCAGATTGCTTTCACTGTTGCCAGCAATTAATGGTGGGAGTTTTTTATTCTTGTTGGATTGCAGGCTAACAACCATTTTCCTGTCTATGTAATTCTTCCTGCCATTGAAGGATTCCTCTTTTAAATTAGGTGTTGTGTTTGGTAGAAGCCTGAAGAACATTCCAGTCTCATCAGCATTATAAATGACCTTACATTCATAACCTTTATTAATTTTGAGTAACTCTTCTATTTGCCATTCCCCCACAGTTCAGAAGTCTACACTGTTGCACTCTCCCAGTACAGTTTTGTAAACAACACTGTGTTGCTGCTTGAAACTGCCAATCCACCTATTAGAGGCTTTCAAATCCTCAATGTCCAACCTTGTGGTGAAGTGTAGAGCCTTTTCTCTCAGTAGTATACCACTGATTATCGTACTGCTGGCCACGTGACCAACATACCATGCAATTCTGGAACTAGTGACTGAGACTCCCTTTTTGACCAGAGAATCTGCCACATAGTGCATAACACTCTCCATTCTTTCCTGTTTTAACAAGTGTTCATTGCCAGTGCACAATTCTAAACGTGACAGCAAGTGCAACATGTGTTAGCCTATTAACATGTATTTGGGCTGGAATATCCAGTTTTTCTTCAACAGAGATTGCTTTCCTCTTGTTTTGTTCTCTCACTGTAATGAAAAATGAATAAAACATAAGATCAATAAAAACTGTTTGCTGGTTTCATTCACAATAGATTCACAAAGCAATGCTACCACAGTGACTTAATAAGAGCATGAAACATGCGGTGGATACAGTAAATTGTAATGGCAGAATATAATAAAACTGTTTGCCATTTCGAGTTGTAGTATAATCAAAATGCAGCACTAACACAGGAATTTAATATGTAGAGTTGCAGTCTTTCATAATGTACCTCAAAGAACATTTGCAACCACACAAGCTTGGTATTGGTAGGAAATATAGCTCTGCTCTGCTGGCATGACCTTAAAGCTGTAGAATAGTAAGGGTACACAGAGACAATAGAGGAGACAGAAAATTATAACTGAAACTAATTTTGTTTTTATGATTTTAGTATACAAAGCAACAGGAACAGTGCAATTTTTGCTCAAGTTGAATATATATATGAGAAGTTGGCTATTGTATATTCCAGAACAATATATCATATGGACATTTTGGTGGGACTGATTAAAAAAACATGCTTAGAATGTAGGAAAACAGATTCAGGGAACATAAAAATCCAAGTTTCACTGTAATCTGTTTATATCCTAAAGTGCCCAAATGCAAGAAGAATGGATTAAAGTGGTGATGTGCAAGCAAGAAAGTATAATCTGATGTTTATTGGACCATGCATCATTGTGATAACCGAAGAATAAAAAACCAACTAGATGCCACTTATTATTTTATTGTACTTCTTATAGGCTCAACATGTTTCGGTCATTACTATGCCCATCATCAGGAGCTCGCGACTATGATGTTGATTACCACATTGGTCGTATTGTTCTTGGTTTGCTGTATGTTGGAGGTAAGATGCAGTTAGGCTGGAGTGGTGTCCGGATTGCAGGCTTAAGCACGACTTGATGATGGGCATAGTGATGCCTGAAGCATGTTGAGCCTATAAGAAGTACAATTAAATAACAAGTGGCATCTAGTTGGTTTTTTATTCTTCAAGAAAGTAGAAATTGCTTTGCATATTCCACATGGATGGGCAAGTTGGCCCAAGCAGTAATGCTTCTGATTTGTATTCAGGTGCTTGGTTTGAATCTTGGCCAGGACATGAACTATCCTGAATTTGTTTGCGGCTTCTCTGATTTCTGAGCCCCTCCAAGCATATGTCTGGGATAATACCACAAATTATGTCATGGTGGCTGATTTACACATTCTTGCCAATTCATTATTCACTTATCTTACAGTTCAGTACTGTACTGTCTGAACTAGTGACATATATTAAATAAACCAAAAAGAAGAAGAAGAAGTAGTAGTAGTAGTAGTAGTAGTAGTAGTAGTAGTAGTAGTAAAAAACCCTAAGAACGTAGTTTGTTTCAGGTATATAATTGTAAATACCTTCCATACAGGTGAATAATAATAATAATAATGATGATAATGTAATAGTTGAATAATAGTAAATTAGGTTGGATAGTTCAATAACATTTGTATTTATGTAGGAGGTAATGATGTTCCTTCCGTACTTGGCCTTTCCAAATCCATTTTTCTTGCATGCAGGCAATGCACTGTGTCTGTTAACCTTGTTATGCTAGTGTTCAAGGATGCTTGCAAAAATAATGTGACTTAATGCTCTAAATCCTGGGGTATAAACTATTTTGAACTGATTTTTATATGGAAATAATGGTACACAAATGAACTAACTTAAAAGATGTTTTTCATATGGAACCTTTGTAATTTTATACTCTAAGCAAGATACGTACAGCAATTCAGAATGCTGCAAGAGTACCTGCCCCAAATGAGCTGACACTTAAAAGAAGACACTTTCCATTGAGCATACAGTAAGGCAAAAATATGATAATTTCATTAACAGTTTTAAGAACATGAATTATGTTTCTGTATGTCATGTTTTTATAATTGTGTGAAGGCAATTGCCTGTGTATGATAGTTCTGGGTGTTGTGATACTGTATAAAAATGCTCTGTGATAAAGTAAATTGCAGGTTTTTGCAACATATGAACTTACTTAATTCTGTAATATGTAAGCCCTAGCATCAGTATTGTTTTCAATCATGTTTGTTTACTCTCTGTAAGGAAGTGAGTACAGGATATCCTATGAGTTCACAATGCGCAGTTTTTGTAATTGGACTGCATGCTTGTTATAGAATTTCATAAACAGAATGTAGCTGTACCATATTCAATGCCTACAATGAAGAATTTGATTCTGCTGTTAAGTTTTTTCAGTTTATAACATCATGTAGTATATGTAATATTGGTTTCCTTAAGAACTGTAATACACTACTTAATTGCACATGGCCTGCATGAGCTGCGAACGTAACAGGAAGTGCAGGTTGTGGATTACCGTAAGGAAGTAATTATGAGTTGTTCTGAGCTTATGTTGTTGAGAGTTGCAGTGGTTCAGTAGATTTAAAAAAATTGTAAATTTACTTCTTGTGATTTGTCACTGCAATTTTGTATATTGGACTGTGACATCAGCCAAGCCAAATTCTTGCAATGTAAGTTGACACTGAATAACTAATTGTTTAATTTTTTGGTTAACAAAATCAATGGCCAAAGGCAGTGTTGTGTAATATGCCACTCATTTGTACTGGTGGGGTTGTCCACTTTTACCCAACTTCCAGCCTGCAGGACCAACCCATTTCTGCTTCCTGCAACCACTAACCCAAGGTATTATGTCTACCCTCCTTTCTTTGCAACCAGAATATGCGCTGTGGTGAAGGGATCCACCTGTTACAGGCTGATGTTAATCTTAAGTATCATAAGGAAGAGGACATGTAGATCATGGAGTTTGTTGTCTGAATTTTTGGAGATTTTAACCTTTTAAGGATACTGATTTAAAAAAAAAATGTGTATGTGTGTGTGTGTATGTGTGTGTGTGTATATATATATATATATATATATATTATATACAGTAAATATGTGGATTATGATGTGTATGTAAAGTGAAGCTGAAGTGTTCATGCAAATGTGTAGTCACAACTGCTTGATTATTAAGAATGGGAAACATAAGGAAATGAAGTGAGAACTTGTGTACTTAAGGAATTAATTTATTGACATATAAATTTTAATCATCAAGAAGCCTAATTTTGCAAATGGTGTACACAGGTAGTGGAAAATATTCCCTGTTAGAGTGAAATGCGTGAGTGACTGCTGTAATACCAAGAATTCCAGGCATGTGTCATGGTTATCAGAGTTACTTGTGTGATATGCCAAAGCTTTTCTGATGTATTGACCCTTAAGTTATGAACTTCAGATGGCCCCGTAAATAGAAGTTGGCAGGAATGGTCTGTTTAAATCTACCAGTGAGAGTACATAAGCTGCTTCATATCATGGGTAAAATGATTAGGAACTCCAGCACGCATGAACCATCTACAGATTGCACTGCTGCTTTTACATCATGTATTCAGGTAATTCTTCAGTTGCCAAATGTCTTTAACAAAGCCTTGCAACTGTACATAAGAACTTCTTGACTTGATTTTAGGAATAGAACACTTTATTGTATGCAGTTAAGAACCATACTATGTGTATACTGGATGGGCCAAAATATACTTGACAGGTTTCAAGAAATAGTGCAAAAGTAAAAATAAAGTCATGACGTGAAGCTGCTTATACAGGGTGCGGCAGAAAGAACACCCCGATTTGGGAGGGGCATAGCTTCGGGTGGGGAGCGCATACAGTGGTGGGGAGCACGTCGTCAAACAGCGATGTACGTGCCGTTTTCAGTGTACACCATGGCGTGGTTGGGAGAACATCGAGCCTTTATTGTTGAGTTTATAAAAATGGCGGGTCGCCAGTAGCAACACAGCATGCATTTCGCATCCGCTTTGCGCTTCGTCGACGGGAGGCTGTTCCTGAAAAGAAAACAATTTACCGTTGGGTATCAAACTTTAGACAAACAGGACAAACTTTGGAAGCACTGAAGGAGGCGATGCGACAGTAAGTTGCTGCCATTACACCTGAAATGATTCTCAAGGTCATGGACAACTACTGAGGGAGACCACATCAGTGTATCAATATTGAAGGCCGCCACTTGAGTGATGTGTTCAAAACACGTTGATGTAAAATGGCATTCTGTGCTTTTCTCCAGAAATACAAAAACATTTGCCTTATCTTCTTTGGTTTTGAATTTATTCGCTTCTCAAATAGGGGAGTTCTTTCTGCCGCACTCTGTACAATATAAGGAAACACTTCGAAGTTTATCTATAGGTGTTGGTTATGTGGGGGTTATGTGGTGGTGCAGTTCATTGAGGCACTGTGCTACAAGCTGGCAAGTCATGGGTTTGATTCCTGACATCCTTTGGGCTGCAGTATCCGTGTGGTCAACTCAGACTGCAACAGAAATAAGTACCAGGAATATTTCCTTGAAGGGGGGGGGGGGGGGGGGGGAAAAAGGGGGGGGGGTGGGGGGGGGGACCC
>Ga0123357_10011443_pt1 | contig 11381 bp, 10 predicted proteins | sample TergutEmb28metaG_FD_89873 | JGI IMG/M metagenome (GOLD analysis project Ga0123357, IMG submission 89873) | Embiratermes neotenicus P4 segment gut microbial communities from Petit-Saut dam, French Guiana - Emb289 P4 | ecosystem: Host-associated > Arthropoda: Insects > Digestive system > Gut ...
AGAAGAGCCGAGTTTTTTCACGGGACATTTAAATTTACGTACTATACCAGAAACGCTTTAGAGCGTTTAGAGGGGGAGGGGACTTTTAAATTCCGAGCGCTTTGGAGCGTTAGGGAGGGGAAAAGCTTAAACCTACAAGACAGACTCCTTCGGAACATTAAAATTCACCATGCCAAAAGTATGTTTTAATGTACCCCATGTCAGACAAATTTACCAAAATCTTTAACTCTGATTATTCTTCTTTTTTGGAACGGGATTTCAGATATTTTAGGAGATTTTTCTCTTGAAGAGCCACTTTTTCTGTCCTAAGATCCATCATAGGAACTAAAATAGCTGGCTGCAAAATATCATATATAACACAGAGAGGGAGGAATTGCCTACAGAAATTTTGATCAAAAACATAATGCAAGGGAAGATAGAAATTGTGCTATGTATTGAATGTGTCATGAGACAGCTTGATGTATAAATGTTTCAGTCTTGCTTCAAAATCTGTGTGATATGCACAGGTTGACAACCAGCTTCATGATGCAGTGTTTCCAACAGTCCTGTATCCTACACCAGTGCCTCAGCACATTGTGCGTCGTGTGGGCATGAAACCGTGCATTGAAGTTGCTGTGATGAAGCGACACAGGCCTGCTCAAAATCAGGATGTGTACAAGTAAGCATGTAATTCTCCACCTTAACTTCATGTTCCAACACATCACATTTGTAGTCCTGTTTCTGTGTGCAGAAATGAAATATTTTACTTTTGATGTTTGTGTGACCGTGCATCATTGATACAATAATATAAACAGCCAACTAGATGCAACAAAAATAATTTTATTAATAATTTCCATCAGCTTAGCATGTTTCAGGTGATAATTTCGCCCATCATCAAGTGCACTAGACTGTGTTTACAGCTTTATGCAACAAGCTGTAAACACAGTCTAGTGCACTTGAGGATGGGCGAAATTATCGTCTGAAACATGCTGAGCTGATTAAAATTATTAATGAAATTATTATTGTTGCATCTAGTTGGCTGTTTATAATACTGAAATATTTTACATCTTTGGGGAACCAGGTAGACCAGTTGGAGTTAGCTCCTACCTATTTATCAGGCTAGACAATTTCAAATTCATTTCATGGACAAGTATTTGATACATTTTTTCAGATTTTTGTTCTCTGTCTATTGTGCAGGTTTGTTAAAGTGTTGGTTCAGGAATTCTCCATACAACTGGACAAAGGCTTCCTTCTTTCTGTATACGACATTCTGTCTAACTGGCAGGTTGAAGAGAAATCGTCTGTCAGGATACGAGCAGACATTGCATTGGTCCACATTCCCATAGCTATGATTGCTGCGAAGGTATGTGTTCTTGTAATGTATTTGCATGACCTTGAATATTTGTTTTATTAACTTATTGTTTAGGCATTTAAATGGTTTTATGTTGCTTGCAAAGCCGTATGTTTAAATTCGACATATGGCTCTTTTAACTTTGTCTCTTGCAAGCACAAGAATTTAAAGGTATAAGATGGTAAACAGATGCCTGAAACGTGAGTAATAAGACAGAAAGTCCCCCGTGACTTGCTGTCTTTGAAAGAGAAGTAAAAATGAAGTACAATAAATAATTGAATATATCAGGTCAAATTAAGTTATTTGCCAAGAGTGGAATGCTTTACCTGTGGTGGACATTGCTGGTCCTTCCCAAGTGATTGGTCAAATTAGAAAAATTTTATGAAATATTACGGCTTCGGTGGTCTAGAGGTAGCGTGCTGGCCTTTATTACCCAAGTTTGCAGGTTCAAACCCAGCCGAAGCCATCAGATTTTTAGGGCCAAAAAATCCTCAGCACGCCTTCCTTCGGAGGGGAAGTAAAGCCGTCGGTCCCATGTCATAGATTTGCGGCATGTAAAAGATCCCTAAATTTACGTGGAAGTTGGAATTTAAGCAAAAATTGCTACCGGACATCTTTCTCGCCCACAGTTCCACCTTTCGCTGCTAGGATCTCTCGCGTCATTGCAGATGGAGGCACCTGGCGGCTAAAGTGGGAATGTCTAAAGGCAGGGGGAAAGCAATGGAAAACTACCCCCAAGAACTTGCCCAGGATGCAGTGTGCCAGAGCCATAACAGTAACATTATTGGGCTCTGGTTCCTACCAAGCCTGGCCTTCGAGGCTGAATACTGAAGAATGAATTACTTTTAATAATGCTGAACTGTTTTTGGTGTGTTGGGGCATGGAGATGTGTTGCCCACATTTTGGCATTACCTGTTGCTTCAGTCTTTTTCAAAGAAGAACCTCTCACACAAAAGCAGGATCAGCATACTGTCGGAATGTGGTGCAAACCTAAACTGAAAAGTAATGTTCTTATTTACTTACTCACTTCTGTTCTCATTATGACAGACTGCTACTGAAGGTCCCAGGGTGGTGATTGAATATCTCCACTTATCACCACTGACACTGCAGTTCAGTTTCTCACCAAGGGGTACAGTGTACCAGAAGCACAGGGTTCGTTCCTTCAAGTCAGATGTTGTTGATTTCTTCCTGAACTCATTTGGAGCTACCCTTACAGAAGTGAAGGGAGTGAGACTGAAGTAAGGATCATGGTTATTAGAGGCATAAATGGGCGAGGGGCGTGTTGGTGAGTGGTGTGGCTGCCCTAGGCACAAGGGGCAGAAGAATGAATATTTTAAGTAAAAAAAAAATTGATTTTTATCATTAACTTTAAATTATTGAATCAAATAAAGGGACATTCAATAAATGATTGTGACATTTTAAATTTTGTGATGTCTGTTAGGCAGGCCATTGTGACTACTTGTGCCAGGCCCCAAAAAATGTAGCATTGGTAATGATGGTGGTATAAAAGACAACCTGAAATGTGCTCTACCAGTGTAGTTAAGTATTTTTATTATTTTCACTTGCATATCATTGTTTATTAGCAATATTTTCCAGTTCTGTGGTTGCACTAGCTTTTATCTCTATCATATGCTCTGTTTTGGTCCTTGTTTTTAATCACAGTTGTTCAGATTCAGCTGCTCTAAGTCCTAACAGAAGGGTGCACACTGTCCATTGGACACTTGGCTAAGTGGAACTTAGAACCAGTGTCTTTATTCAGCTGTCTTGACTTGTGGAATCGAATTTGCCTTAGATTGCAGTTTTTAGGTGACACTTGGCAACACTGAAATTGAGGAGGATGAATGAATGAACATGATACTCAGTTGTGAAACCTCTGTAAGATGAAGACTGCTGTCTCGTTAGATGTAACACCATGTAGTTTGGTGAGAAGGTACCAGTGTGTTTGAGACACCTCTTACTTACTTCTTTGCCTGTGAAGGCATAAGCAGCAGTTGCCTACAAAACATTTGTACCTGTTGGCAAAACTATAGAACGACACATTCCAAAGTGCAGTAATCTTATACCCTTCCATGAGTATCAGATATAATCATTTGTGTAGGATGGCTTATCTGGAGCAGAAAGGCTGCCTCATCAGCTTGAGTCAGCAACTGAGTGAAGCGTATCGGCACTACCGCAGCCAGCTGATCCAGCAGCTCTATGTCCTAGTGCTGGGGCTTGATGTACTTGGCAATCCTTATGGCCTGATCACTGACTTCACTGAAGGCTTCGGAGATTTCTTCTATGAGCCATTTCTAGTAAGCTGATAACTTAAATACTTGCTGTATTCATACACCTTATTTACTTGCATGCAGGACAACTCTTAATCTAATATGACCCCCCCCCCAAAATAAAACGTATGCCAAGAATAGATATTTTACTATTAATTTGGCTGTTTTTATGCTTTTTAAATTTGTGGATTGGTCCAGCTTTTATTACTGCATCTTGTAGTTAATTTTTACTTTTTTACTAGCCATATTCCTGTTACTACCCTTGGACTAGATTTGTTCTCAGGTACATGTCTCAACAAGTTTGTGTTCCTATGGTTTGCAGTGATTGAGAATAGCTCACTCTAACAGGTCCACTACATTAAGTGCTTCCTTGTGTGAAAACCGAAACAGAGCCAGCTTCCATAATGTCGTGCATCTTTAAGAAATTAGGTGTTTGACAGAGCCCCCAAAAAGAAGATTGGGTCAGGTAACTTCAGTCTTGCTGTTTTCTCTCTTTTGGTTTTCTTGACCCTTGGAGATGTTACTGATAAGTTCTCCCAAAATGTCGGTAAGGAATTACCTCTCTCTGCTACATAATATCTCACACGAGCGCAGATCTCACATGGCGATTTGGCGATGCAGGCTTTGGCTTGGTTCAGCATCGTCTGGCTCAGAGTGATCTGGTTTGGCACGATGCAGTTTGACGTGGTCCAGTTCGATGCTTTGTTTGCGAATTTAAGATGACCTCACATATTTACTACTACTCCATGGCCCTACAGTCCTTGTAGGACCTTGGCCTCCCTCACGACCGTCTTCCAGTCGTCTGTTCTGTGTGCACGTATCCTCCAGTTTGTGACACCCATCCTCCTCAGGTCCTCCCTCATGTCGTCCATCCACCTTAACTTTGGTCTTAAACTTAGAGTGTTCCATGTAGCCATCCATATTTCATTCTTTAATCCTTTCCCTCGCCCATGTCACTCCAGAAGATCAGACCAGTTTTTGCATCCTCACATATTTAAGTGCCATATTTAAGGGAAAAAACCTCGTCTTGCATTCGAGTACATGTGGAATTTATGAACTGCATGCATAATTTCGACGGGACATCATGTGTGCTGCAGTGCACCTTTCCATTCTCCTTCTTGCATGATTGTAAGCAGACTGAATTAATTGATAAATTTGAATAAAGTGCTGAAATTTGAATTTTCATGACAATCCACTTGGTGTTTCTTGAATTGTTTCATGTGGCCAGACAGACAGACAGACAGTTTGTTTTTGACACTGTTGCAAATAATCCAAAAAGGAACCACAACCCACAAGAATATTTTGTTCCCCTTGCAGGGAGTCATGGAAGGACCAGATGAATTTGCTGATGGCCTGTGTTATGGTGCCCGTAGCCTGCTGGGCCATGTTGTGGGTGGGACTGCTGGCTCAGTCTCCCTCATCTCGTCCTCCCTAGGAGGTCTCCTGAGCAGCCTCAGCTTTGATGAGGAATACAAGAGAGTAAGTAATGGACTGCTAGATCACTGGTAACAGCATCTATGTCCAAATGTTATGATGGGCATTTTCCTTTGACATATATCTGGTATAAACAGGATTTTGGTAGGTGACTGTAGGAGACTTTGTCATTATGAAATCTTGATTTGTCAGATATCTGATCCCTTATTGGGCACCTGGAACTTGAAGATGAGACCACAACATGGTCTCAAAACGTTGGGCAACTGTCCAGTGACAGCATAATTTTCAGAATAATGAAGATCTAAACTATACCACTTCAAAAGCCTGAATATGTGCATTGTTATCATTACACTGACAATCTATTGTTGTAGTCTCTATGTCTTTATTTTCATGTTAGTTTGTTATCTCCTACACAGATTGCAGTGACACACAGTTCAAGGGCAAGGTCCATAAAGGATCAAGAATATGACTAGATGTTTTGTATACAATGGCAACACCTACAGTGATTTACCAAGCATATAGAATTTTAACCATATTTTACAAGGTCTTAAATTTTCTAATTCAGCTGCCAAAATCAGTACAATATAATATGTATTGCTACTGTAATGTATTACATTCTAGTGAGTCTTAAATACTGGTGTATAGACCACATGAAGATGACAGAGTTCTACTGAAATATGTAGCAGTATATAAGAGGTTGTATTGTTGTGTATGTCAGATGTGCTTATGTTGGTCTTATAAATGAGAAGTTAGTCACAACATATGGAATGAATAATGTTATAATTGGTGGCAATAGTTCAGATCAAATCTTGATCCTTTTAAACATTATGATACAGTGTTAAGCACCAGACTGCTGCAGTGGTTAGTGTAACAGACTGCTCAACAAAGGGTCCTGGTGTGACGCTAACAATTGCTACAAGTATTAGAATTAGAAAGAATGTGATAAGCATTGAAACAATCAGAAATATTCCCTTATTTAGTGAAAAATTGTTGGCAGTACTGAATCAGAATGTAAATGTTATGTGCTCTGTAACGTAGTAAGGTGGTGTAGTGGGAATGTTCTCGACTTGTGTTTGATAACTGCCCATTAAGAATCTGCCCTGTGAGGCAACTACCCTGGTTGAAATTTCTGTGGTTTTTTGCAGTACTTTCAGACATACATGAAGATATGAAGATAGTGCCTCTGTTACACTGTAACTGCTTCCTTCCAAATCCTTACAATTCATTCAAGATTCAGCATTATATAGTCAGAGATGTTTTTGGTGTCATGAAATGAAATATGAATATTTACTGTACTTAGTAGGATAGCATATTTTCTATAGTGACTTGGTATGGACAAGACAGTCTGGAGATTGAATTCCAGTAGGGGTGATATTTTCCACACCCATTCAGACTGACCCTGAGGTCCACCCAGCCTGTTACACAATGGGTCCTGTGTCATTCCCAGGGGTGAAGCGGCCAGTGCATGGCATTGACCACCCACCCATATCTAGCACCAAGGGTGAAGAAAGAGTAGAGCTGTACCTTTGCTCCCCCTCTGGGCCTGACAGGGTGAACTTTACTGGGATAAAAGATGAATTTTTTTCCTAATCCATCATCTGAAAAATGGGGGTGGTTGCCTTTCAGTTTCACACAGATTTACATACATGTTCTGTGTACATATTTTCCTCAAAATTTCAGATTGTGGAGGATAGTCATCATGTATTCAGTTAAGTACTGTAAATAGCATAAACATGCATGCTTATTATGTCCGGGTTAATGACTTTTGTTGTGTGTTTCGTGTTAACAGAAGAGACGGTTCGGCTTGCAGCATGCCAGTGATCTTCCAGAGGCCATTCTGCAGGCATCAAAATCATTTTTGATGGGAGTGACCCTCGGTCTCTCCGGTGTCATAATGAAGCCTATCATTGGTGAGCTGATTATGTGTTTTGTGTGTGTGTTGGCAGTCCAGCAGACACTTATACTGTAGAGTCTAGGAATCTGTTGTCAGTGTCTTGTTATGTGCTGTGCTTGAACTGCAGTGCTTTAGCTACTGAAAACTCTTAAAGGACTGTAAATAATAAAATGTGGAAGAAAGCATGAACAAACATTGTAATTTAGGCATCTGTTGTGTCTATAGATATATAAATATACGAGGTGTGATCAAAAAATAAGGTGAATGTTTAAATAAAAAAGAAATATTACAATAAAAGACACATTGCCATTAATCCCCCTCAAAATACTCCCCCTCGCTTCGAACACACTTATCCCATCATTCTTGCCACTTTCTGAAGCAGTTCTGGAAGTCCTCTTTCGTGAGTGTCCTCAGTTACGCTGTCATGGCTGCCTCGATATTCTGAATCAATTTAAAACATTTACCTTTCATGGTCATTTTGGCTTTGGGGAAGAGCCAGAAGTGGCACGGTGCCAGATCCAATGAATAAGGTGGATGAGGACACACCGTTATATTTTCATTTGACAGAAATTGCCATACCAAAAGCGATGTGTGACACGGAGCGTTGTCATGATGGAGGATGAAACTGTTTGCCCATTTCTCAGGTCATTTACTACACACATCGTTTCTTAAAAGTTCTAATAAGCCCTTATAAAATTCAGAGTTCACCATAGTGTTCCTGGGTACAAACTCAGCTCACACAATTCCATCAAGGTCAAAAAACACAATCATCATCACCTTGATGTTGGATCTTGATTGACGCACTTTTTTCGCACAAGTAGAACTGGGTGATTTCCATTGAGAACTCTGAACCCTGGTCTCAGGATCATAACCATAGACCCACGTTTCATCACCTGTGATGACATTTCCTAAAAAGCTGGAATCTGAAGCGGCACGATCACGCAACTCCAATGAAATTGACAAACACTGTTGTTTTTGTTCAACCATCAAAACATGTGGAACAAATTTCCCACTCACTCACGTCATGTTCAAATCTGTTGCTAAAATATTTTGAATGGAACCCTAAGAGATGTTCAGATCCTCAGAAATTTCCCTAATAATCCATCGCCTGTTTGATCGAATCATTTCGCTTACTCTTTCAACATTCTCTTGGGTTTTTGATGTTGAAGAAATCCCGATCTCTCCTCATATTCAACCGATTCAAAACCATTACGAAATCGCTCGAACCACGTGTAAACTGTCTTCATGGTCACTCCAGCATCACCATAAGCTAATTTTAACATTTTGTATGTTTCTTTGGCACTTTTTTGCAGTTTGAAACAAAATTTCATGTTAATGCATTGTTCGTTATCCATGATTTACGGCACACTTTAAAACACACCACTCAACCGTAGCTCACAACCGACTAACTGCACCGAACAAGTTGAAACTTGTAACACACTGTTACTAAGGTTCGATGCACCACTTCCCGTATTGAAGAACCCTGCCTTTCCATTGGATCGCACTCAGCAGCAGCATTCACCATACTTTTTGATCACAGTGGTATATCTGATTCTTCTTCAGTGTTTATTTATATATATATATATATATATATATCTGTTTCTTCTTCAGTGTTAGGTATTCATCATATATAACTTAAAATAGACAGTCTTATGGTGACAGTTATGACAGTGTGTCAACACGATTTCTGGTGAATACATTTAGTTAAAATTCTATATGGAGAAATTTTATTGAATAGAGACATAATAGTTATCATTTTGATATTAATTTTTTAGTCTGTTCTGGCTTTCAGTGTAATTTGTAAGGACCTGCTCTAAAATATTTAACTTTACAATTGTTGGTTGTCAAGAATTTTTACCTTATGTGGTTGACTGCAGTTCCTTTGCTGAAACTTTTTAGCCATACAAATAGGCCGTGTCTGATAGCATGTGACATCTGTTGATTTTGTATCTGAAATACATAGTCAGGCTATAAACGGCTTGGTGGTCTAGGGGTAGCGTGGTGGCCTTTAGTACCCAAGTTTGCGGTTTCAAACCCAACCGAAGCCGTCGGATTTTTAGGGCGAAAAAATCCTCAGCACGCCTTCCTTCAGAGGGGAAGTAAAGCCGTCGGTCCCATGTCGTAGATTTGCGGCATGGAAAAGATCCATAAATTTACGTGAAAGTCGGAATTTAGGCAAAATTACTACTGGAGATCTTTCTCGCCCACAGTCCCACCTTTCGCTGCTAGGATCTCTCGCGTCATTGCGGACAGAGGCACCTGGCAGCTAAAGTGGGAAAGTCTAAAGGCGGGGGAAAGCAATGGCAAACTACCCCCAAGAACTTGCAGTGTGCCAGAGCCATTCTGGTCACATGACTGGGCTCTGGTTTCTGCCAAGCCCAGCCTTCAAGGCTGAATACTAATGAATGAATGAAGTCAGGATATATTTGGAGGCAATTTCATGCCAACATTTTTTTTGTGCTAATTTTTGTAGGAATCAGATAGTTTTACATTGCATAAACACAACTTTCATTGTGTGCAGAGAATATGGAACTTAATTTGCACACTTTCTTTTAAACTTTTCTTCCTTACTGAGACAAAGAAACTCACACATTGTGCAGTTGTTGATTGTTTTTTCAGTTATGTATGTTGCTTCACTTGTCTTGTCTGTGTTTGGCAAGTAACGCTGGCTTCTTGTGTAGCTGTATGTTTGGGTGTGTAGTGGATGATGATATCACTGTTGGATGTGCCATGTACTAATGGAGTCTACTCATATTCTCCATTCCTTTTCACACAACACCATTTTCGTTTTGAATTGTGCGACATGGATAATAGAGCAAGAAATGCCAGGTATGATGAACAATATTTTATGTTCCTTGTTTATATGCTGCTTGTAATTCAAATAGTTGGGATGGATCAGCAGAGACAGATCCCAAACATGTTACTTTTGTTTAAATTATCCAATCTTGTTTCTTGGTACAGTTGTAATACAGGTTGATTTGTGAGTTGTGGACATTACAGGGGAGATGATTTTGTGGGTCAACTCATGAATAATCCTGTGTATCTTACATTGTTTATTTTCAGAGTTTTGCACTTTTTTCTTATATCCTTTAAGCAGCTGTTTTAATAATGTGCATTAGTTGAGAATATGTCTGTTATGCACTGTGTCAGAAGTATTGTGTCTGTAGCTGCCTGTGTTGTTCAGGGGTTGGGGAGGGAGGAAATGAACACTTAAAGTTGCTAATATGCTTTGGGTGTAAATGGGGCAGACAGTACTTCATATTGAGGAATCAATAGTTCCTTACACTGCTTATCTTTATTAAGAATTTGAAGGGAGCTGTACTTCTTTGAAGAATGTAAGGGTGCAACCCACAGTACTGGAGTGCTATGAGCATGTTTTACAGAAATTTTTCTGAAGTAAACACCTACTATATATGAGCTGTGTATTTAGAGATCAGAGGTGTACAGGTTTATCGCCCTCAAAATATCTGGAACATTACAAGAAATATATTTTATGGTAGAAAATAAGCTGAGACAGGAACACTGTTGGTTTGTGAGTTCATATATAATAATTTTGGACTTTGTTAATTGAGCTTAAAAAACATTCCATTCACATGAATGCAAAATGATGAATTATTATTTATAATTGGAAGCTTTTGCAGTGACTGAATGCCCCAAGATTTCCTGAGGCTGATAGCAGCAGTGGGTCTTTAAACAGTGAATAAACCAGCATTTTTGAGAATCATCTCTGTCCTAGTTATCAGGGACGAGGTGGTACTTGAAATGTAGGCTTACTCATATTTCAACCAGTATGGCTGGTAACCTGTAATTTTTTTGCTGAAATTGTCGAGATGTAGAATTTCCTTGATTTATTTACAACAGAAACGTAAAAGCATGCCACCCTTAATCCATCCAGTTGATTCATGAAGTAAATAAATGAGCAGTTTTTCTTAGCCTTTTGTGAACCATGACCCAAATTATGCAAATGGATTTACCTTGCGACCCCAGGAATCAGAAACAGAGATAAGCATGAAATAAAGAAAAAAAACATGCATGGGTGTAATGAATGTGATATTTTAATGAAATGAAGATAAATGTATGTACATTTATGTACTTCTGCATGAACCTGAGATTCATACTGACACTTCTCTTATGGCTCTTTCTCATGATCTTATAAATTTGAATTTCCCCTTGTTTTGTGAGGTATTCCTCGGATTGAAAAATAATTTTGCCAACTGTACGAAAATTTTGGTGAAAAGAAATAGTTCTATTTACTTTATTACAATACGTTTCCGTCAACACAGCTAACATTTAAGTATAACATTAATGCAACATGTTTCGACTTGTGACAGGCATCATCAGGCTGATCTAAGAACCGTTTAACATTTTACAGGTTTTATTTTGTGCATTTGGGATCCCATATGCCTTACACCATATAATATTGTGAGGTAACTTATCTACAATGCTACTGTATGTA
>Ga0123357_10011444_pt1 | contig 11380 bp, 11 predicted proteins | sample TergutEmb28metaG_FD_89873 | JGI IMG/M metagenome (GOLD analysis project Ga0123357, IMG submission 89873) | Embiratermes neotenicus P4 segment gut microbial communities from Petit-Saut dam, French Guiana - Emb289 P4 | ecosystem: Host-associated > Arthropoda: Insects > Digestive system > Gut ...
GGACGAGTTCCTGGACATGGTCGAGGCGCAGCTGCGGGGGCGAGAGGCGAAGGCGGGTGCGGCTGCCGGCCCGAACACCGGTGCGCCGGCCGCCGACGCGGCCTGGTTCCAGGCTGAGTTCGGCCGCGACCGCCCATCGTGACGGGCCTCGTGGCGCGTCGCGCGAGGATCTGACGCCAGCCGAGCCGCTTGGTCGTGGTGCTCCGATCACTTCAGGACCACGGCGCGCAACCGGTTCGCGGCGTTCGCGAGCGCGCGCGCCGGGATGGAGTTGTCCATCGACAGCGAGATGAGCAGGCCGAGCGTTTGCGGGTCTGAGCAAACGCAGGTCGCATCGGAGTCGGTGGCGCCGCACCGCAAGACGCCGCCGAGCGACCCCGAGCCGTATTCCCTGTCGTTGATTCCGAAGTTGGCCAGCAGCGATCCGGCGAAAGCGCTGTCGAAGTCCGCCAGCGATGGGTCCAACAGGCCGAGAATTGTCGCGCAATTCGTTGGCGAGCGAGCTGCGGATCACGTGGTAGCCGGGGATCGTCGCCGGCTGCGGGTCAGGCCGGCGCCCGGCTGGGGAACGCCGGGTTCGGGGCGATCCGGTCGACCAGCTGTCTGGCGGCGGCCAGGCCGGCGGTGATCAGGTTGTGGCCGCGTTGGCCGAGCACCACCCCGGTCAGCGCGACCACGCCGGTCGCGGTGCGTCGCCAGGACTGGAACATGAAGCAGCCGCCGGCCGCGTCGTCAGAGCCCGTTTTCATGCCCACGAATCCGTCTTGGCCGAGCAGGGTGTTTGTGTTGGTGACGGTACCGGCCACCGGGAGCCTGTAGCTTCGGGTGGCCATCATCGCGGCCAGCTCGTGGTCACCCGCCACCACCTGGGCCAGTTTGAGTTGGTCCAGCGCGGTGGAGACGGTGCCTGGGTCGAACCCGCTGGGGTCGGTGTAGGTGGTGCGAGACATGCCCAGGGCACGCGCCGTCGCGTTCATTTCCGCGACAAAAGAGGCGACGCTGCCGTCCACTTGACGGGCCACCAGCACCGCGATGTTGTTCGCCGACGGCAGCAGGATCGCGGCCAGCGCGTCCCGTTCGGTGAGCCGCTCACCGGCCTGGACCGCGACCACCGACTGGCCCTCGGCGCGCCGAACCGCTGTGTCCGCGACGTCGGCGGGGTCCACCGCGAAGGGTCGCCCGGCCTCGTCGGTGGTCAGCGGATAGTGCTTGAGCAGCAGGTAGGCGGTCATCACCTTGGCCAGACTCGCGATCGGCGCCGGACGCTGGTTGGGGCTGACCGCCGGCCGACCGTCGCCGAGCGCGTAGGCTCCCTGGCCGCTGGCCGGCCATCCATCCGTCGACAGGTAGGCGCGGTCCTGGTCGCCGCTGGGCTGTCGCATGGTGGCGAACGCCGCACCAGCGGTCAGCGCCACGAGCGCCGTGAGCGCCGTCAGCGCCGCGCCGAGAAAGACGCGATGCCGGCCGCGCCGGCCGGCCGGACGCCCGTGCCAGGTGGTTGCCCCGTATCGCGGTGGTGGATTCCGAACCGCGCCGCGTGGGTCTGCAGTCGCGTCGCGTGGGTCTCCAGTCGCGTCGCGTGGGTAGTCGGTCAGCGCGCGTCGGGGGAGCGGACCGGGGGCGCGGCTGAGCGCGCGCGGCGTGACGGCTGATCGGGGTGGCTCGGGGTGGGGCATGCTCCTCAGTCAAGGGGAAGCCGCGTTGCCAGCGCGTATGCGATTTTCGATACGCCGCCGATACATCGGCCCGGTTAGCATCGGGGCGTGCGGGTGTTGGTCGTCGAGGACGAGTCGGATCTGGCGCGTGCCGTCCGCGATGGCCTGCGGCGGGCGGCGATGGCCGCGGACGTCGCCGGCGATGGTGACACCGCGCTGGAACTGCTGAGCGTGAACGCCTACGACATCGCGGTGCTCGATCGGGACATCCCCGGCCCATCCGGCGACGAGATCGCCCAACGCATCGTCGCCTCCGGCAGCGGGATGCCGATCCTGATGCTCACCGCGGCTGACCGCTTGGACGACAAGGCGTCCGGGTTCGAGCTCGGGGTGGACGACTACCTCACCAAGCCGTTCGAGCTTCGCGAGCTCGTGCTCCGGCTGCGCGCGTTGGACCGTCGGCGCGCCCATTACCGGCCGCCGGTGCGCGAGATCGCCGGGCTGCGGCTGGACCCGTTCCGCCGCGAGGTCTACCGCGACGGCCGCTACGTCGCGTTGACCCGCAAGCAGTTCGCGGTGCTCGAAGTGCTTGTCGCGGCCGAGGGTGGCGTGGTCAGCGCCGAAGACTTGCTGGAACAGGCCTGGGACGAGAACGCCGACCCGTTCACCAACGCCGTGCGCATCACCGTCTCGGCGCTGCGCAAACGCCTCGGCGAGCCGTGGCTGATCGCCACCGTGCCCGGCGTCGGCTACCGAATCGACATCGGCCCGGGCGGCGCGGACGCGGCACGAGGGGGCGCCGGCGTGGTCGGGAGGCGCGCCGCCGGCACGGGCCAAGTGGCCGCCGCAGGGGATGCGCGCGCCGCCGGCACGGACCGTGGGGCGGTCGAGTGAGCAGAGCGCCCGGTCTGAGTGTCCGTCTCAAGCTCACCCTCAGCTACGCCGGGTTCCTGATGCTCGCCGGCGTCTTGCTGCTCGGTGCCGTGTGGGCGTTCCTGCTTCGCTACGTGCCCGAGCGCGCGCTCATCTCCCCGGCCACCGCCGACCTGCACGGGGTGTTCCCGATTCGGTCCAACCTGCTGCGCGTCTTCGCGCCGCGGGCCGCTGCGGTGCTGGGGATTCTCTTGGTGTTGGGCCTGGTCGGCGGATGGTTCCTCGCCGGCCGGATGCTCGCCCCGCTGACCCGGATCACCGACGCCACCCGGCTGGTCGCGGCCGGGTCGCTGGCGCACCGGATCCGGCTGCCGGGTCGCCACGACGAGTTCCGCGAACTGGCTGATGCCTTCGACGCGATGCTCGCGCGGCTCGCGGCCCACGACGCGGAACAACGCCGGTTCGCGGCCAACGCCTCTCACGAGCTGCGCACCCCACTGGCGATCACCCAGGCGATCCTCGACGCGGCCCGAGACGATCCCGACTGCGACACCGTGGAACTCGTCGACCGGTTGAGGGCGGTCAACACCCGGTCCATCGGCCTCACCGAAGCCTTGCTGACGCTCAGCCGCGCGCAGACGCGGTCCTTCGCCAAGGAAGAGCGAGTCGATGTGTCCCTGTTGGTGGAGGAGGCCGCCGAGACGCTGCTCCCGCTCGCGGAAAGACGCGGCGTCACCGTCGAGACCTCCGGCGACATCGCTCCGACGCTGGGATCGCCCGCGCTCCTGCTGCAGCTGGTGACGAACCTTGTGCACAACGGCATCGTCCACAACCTCGACGCAGGCGGTGGCACGGTGCGCGTCGGGACCGGTGTCCGTGCCGAGGTGGTGGAACTCACCGTGGAGAACACTGGCGGGCAGCTCAGCGCGGAACTGGTCGCGACGTTGGCTGAGCCGTTCCGGCGCGGCGCCGAGCGCGTCCGCGCCGCGGATCACGCCGGCGTCGGTCTCGGTCTGGCCATCGCCAAGAGCATCGCCGAAGCCCACGACGGGACCCTCACCATCACCCCGCGCGCTGGCGGGGGACTGCGCGTTACGGCGCAACTCCCAGCCGCGCTCTGACCATGGTGGTGGGGGACTGACCGCGTCGGCGGGATGCGCCCTCGGCGCCGGTCGCGGTCAGTTGACGATCTCGGCGCGGTCGTCGGCGAGCAGCGTCGCCAGCCGGCCGCGCCACATTTGTCGCGCTTCGGGGGTCAGGCGGGTCCAGTCGGCGACTTCCCGCACCACTTTGAGCGGGTGCGCGCTGCGGTAGGAGCGGGTGGGGTTGCCGGGGAGCTTCTTGTCGGTCACGTTCGGGTCGTCCTCGAACGGCCCGGTGGGCTCGACGGCGTACACGTGCGGCGCGCCGTGGCCATCGGCCAGTTCCACCGCGAGCTCGGCCGCGAGTCCGGCGCCGTCGAGTCGCGCGGTGAAGTAGATGTGGTTCATCACCACCTCGGGCCGGTAGTTCGACCGGAACCCCGCGCTGAGCAGCTCGCCGACCTGGAGTTCAGCGGTCGTGCCGTGGAAGAACGGTCCCGCGTCCTGAGCATCGCCCACCCCGACAGAGTAGTTTGGCGGGTCCGCTGTCTGCGGTGCGTCTGAACGCGCCTCATGCGAGTCGGCCTGAGGTAGCCTTCGCGGTGTGTTGGACGCCATGCCTCGGACGCTGCGGCGTGCGGCGGCGGTGCTCGTGCTGCCGGCGGTGGTCGCTGTCGGCGGGATCGCCGGCTGCTCCTCCCCGGCCACCTCGGCCGGCTCAGGACAGATGTCCGCGATCTGTGTGCCGATCGGCGATCCGGGTGTCGCCGGGAAGTGGGGCCCGGTCTATGAGTGCGCGGCCAAGTCGGTTCTGGACGGACGCACCGCCACCGTGGCGTACTCCCTCGCGTCGGGCGGCGTGATCAAGCAGGCGGACACCTGGATCAACATGCAGACGTACAAACCGCTGACCGCTGATGACCTGTCCGCGTACGGCTTGAAGGCTGGGGACGCCACGGTGCGTCCGCCGACCGGTCCGGGCTGTCTGTACGACGGAACCCGGCTTTGCTGCGTCGGCCCCGACCATGAAGACGGAGTCCTCTACGCCAAGGTCGCCGGCGCCGAGCAATACCGGCTGGTGCCTCCCGCCCAGGGTTCTGCCCCGGCTGGCCTGCCGGCCACGTTGACGGCGTCCGACGCCAAGGCCTTCTTCGCCGGCTACACCATCTGGAAGCTGGACTCCCGGGCGATGTCGGCCGATCCGTTCGCCGACGCCTCGCCTTCGGCCACCGGCTAGGCGCCGGCAGCGACCGCGAGGCCGGCCTCGGCGACTTGCTGGTCCTGGGAGTAGTGCCCTCCGCTGACGCCGATCGCGCCCACCATGGCGCCGTCGATGGTGATCGGGTAGCCGCCCCCGAAGATCACCAAGCGGTCTATCCCGCTCGGCGCGCCCGCCGCCAGTGGCGGATCGTCTTTGATGAAGTCGTACCAGCCGTGCGAGGGCATGCCGAAGCCGACGGCGGTGTAGGCCTTGTCCTGGGCGATTTGCACCGAGAGCAGCGCTGCGCCGTCCATCCGGCTGAACGCCTTCAGTACGCCGCTCTCATCGACCACTGCGATGTTCATCGGCACACCGATCTCGTGCGCCTTTTCCTCGGCTGCGGCGATCATGCGGTGCGCGAGGTCTGTGCTCACGCTCTGCTTCTGGAAGGTGTCCGTCATGGTGTTCTCTCCTATCGACGCCGGTCTTATTCCGCGAATCTGCTTTCGAGCGCGCGCACCTCGGCGAGGCCGAGCGATTCCGCGAACTCGGGAACGGTCGGCCAGTGCGCTGACGCCGGCGCCGGAATGCCGTCTCGGCGCAGCGCGGCCAGGTGGGAGCGCATGGCGGTGGCGGCCGACAGCAACGCGCCAACCGGGAAGATGACGATCCGGTAGCCGAGTTCGGACAGCTGAGCCATGCTCACCGGTGGCGTGCGCCCGCCCTCCGCCCAATTGAATAGCAGCGGCACGCCGGCGAAGGCAGCCGCGATCTTTTCGATTTCCGCTTCGCTTTCGGGGGCCTCGACGAATAGCACGTCCGCTCCCGCGTCGAGGTAGGCGCCCGCTCGCGCCAGCGCGGCGTCCATGCCTTCCACGGCCCGGGCGTCGGTGCGGGCGATCACGACGAAGTCGGGGTCGGTGCGGGCGGCCACCGCGGCCCTGATTTTGGCGGACATCTCACCGACGGGAACCAGCACCTTGCCGGTGAGGTGCCCGCAGCGCTTCGGCATGACCTGGTCCTCGATGTGCACGCCGGCGACCCCGGCCCGTTCGTAGTCGCGCACTGTGCGGATCACGTTGATGGCGTTGCCGTAGCCGGTGTCCGCGTCGGCGATGACGGGAACGCCGACGCATCCGGTGATCCGCCGGGCGTTGTCGATCATCTCGCTGGCGGTCACCAGCCCCACATCGGGCCGGCCCAACAGGCTGGCCGCGGTGCCGTAGCCGGTCATGTAGACGGCGGGGAAGCCCGCCTCCTCGATCAGCCGGGCGGAAAGGGCGTCATAAGCGCCGGGGGCCACCACAATCTCATCGCCGCCGAGCAACGAGCGCAGGGCATTCGGTCCCGACGGTTGCGCCAAAATGCCGGACATGAGCGCACCTTAACACTGGCCGGCGGGGCGGATCGCGCCTCAGCGCTGGCGCCTGTCTGATCGGATGGGGCCTCCCGGTCCTGAAGGCGAACCGCCAGCTGATCGCCAGGCGGGATGGCTCCGCGCGCATGTTGATCAGGTCGACCTCACCCGCAGCGATGGTCAAGCCTTCGGTGGCTAGTGGATCCACGCCGGTGGCGCGCCAGCAGGCGAGGACACTGCGGCCATGATCGTTTTGCTGGAGATCTGGGACGCTCGGTACGCGAGGTATCGGTACGCGGCGTAGATGAGCTGGCAGACCGAACTATCCGAGACTGAGACCGACCGCATCTACACCGAGCACGTCGCACCGCCGCTGTTCGGTCGAGCCCGACGGGCCGAAGCAGAACCCCGTACGGCGCAGGCGTCCCGGTCAATGGTCTCGCCCAGCGGTGGTGCGTGGATCGTTCCACGATCTATCGCAAGGTTCGGGGTTGCGCAACGAGACAGATTGGCCGTCCCGTTTGCCGGGGTTTGTGGTGGTGGCCTGACGGTCGGGTCGGATTCTCGCCGCGACACGCCGACGCGAGCGCCGGATCGTGGCAGGGTCGGGTCATGACCTCGACCAAGAAGGATTTCGGCGCGTTCGTCATCGACCGTCGGCGGGCCGCCGGGCTGACCCAGCGCGACCTTGCCGACCGGTTGTTCGTCACCGAGTCGGCGGTGTCCAAATGGGAGCGCGGGATCTCCTACCCTGACATCTCCCTGCTCGCCCCGCTGGCCCACCAGCTGGCCGTCAGCCCAGCCGAGCTGATCGAAGCCAGCGAGGACCGCGCCGGACGCAAGACCGAACGCGACGCGCGGGTCTACCGACACTGGAAGGCCTCGATTCGGTGGGCCACCACGATCGTCTACGCGGTGGCCCTGCTGGCCTGCTTCATCGTCAACCTGGCGGTCGCCCACACCCTGGACTGGTTCTGGCTCGTGGCGGCGGCGCTGGCCGTGGTCGCCAGCCTGACCACTCTGCCGCTGGCGCCGAGTGTGCCGGTGGCCCGCGCGATGGGTCGCGGTTGGGTGGTGCTGGCCTCGTTCTTGGTCAGTGTGATCGTGTTGCTGGTCCTGGTCCGCGCGTTGTACGGGAGCGGGTCGTGGCTGCCGATCCCGATCGCCGCAGTGCTGTTCGCGACCGTCGTGGTGTTCGGCCCGATCGCGCTGCGCGCGGTGGCCGTGCCGCCCCCGCTCGGCCGGCACCGGACGGTGCTGGCCTTGGCCGCCGACACCGTCGCCCTGGTGTTGTTGCTGCTGGTGGTGATGCTCGCCGTGGGCCAGCCACGAGTGTTCCTCACCCGGGCGCTGCCGATCGCCGGGCTTGCGCTGGTGTGCCCGTGGGCGATCGCACTGGTGATCCGCTACCTGCGCGTCGCCGGGCTTTACCGCGCCGCGATCGTGATCGCGTTCCTAAGCCTTTACAGCTACTTCGCCCTCGTCCCGACAATCAATCGGATCTCCGGCGACCGGACCAGCAACCCGATCAACCTCAGCCAGTGGCGCGAGCCGTACCTCAACGGCGACATCGGCCTGGTCACCCTGCTCGCCGGCCTGCTCGTCGCCGCCGTCCTGGCCGCGACCCAAGCCCAGCGAGCCCAAGCCCTCCACGCCGAACCCGTGCGCGCCGCTGGCCCGCGCTGAGCTCCCGCCGACACCCACGCGAGCGCGATGGTGCAGATGAGAGCTTCGCCGTGTCGAAGCGGACCGTGTGCTTCGCTAGCCGCAGGGCGGTCTCGGTCTTCCCGCAGCCCTTCGGGCCGTCGATGAGCACCGCGCCGATCGTGGTAAACCGGTCAGCGAGTTCGGCGTCAGCCACGCGCGCCCGATAATCGATCACCCTTGAAGTCTGCTGTTCTGACAGCTTGAACTCGCTGGTTTTGACACCTCGGGATCGCCGTTCTTGACGCCAAGACGTACCTGATCAACTCGCTGGCCTGCCGTCTTCAGGGTTCTCCCAAGACCAACGGTGTGTCCCACAGCGCACTTGGTGGGACGCTGTCGGAACCCTGCACGCCGCAGGCGTCCCGATCAACGACATCGCTCGCCAGTTCGGAGTCCACGGCTCTACGATCTGGCGCAAGATCAGAAGGTAGCGAGCCGGCGGGTTCCGGCGCGTTACCTTTCCGGCGGCAGGCAGAAGCGGGTTAGGTCTGTGGCCAGATCACAGTTTCTAAGTCAGGGTGGTTCTGTAGACGTTCAATGAGCGATCGGTCGCCGCTGACCTTTGGGCCCATCAGATCCCAGTCTGTCCAGACGAACCACGAACGATCTGTTGGCCATAGGTTGGTTGGAGACGACGGATGCTCACCGCTCGCAACGAACTCGCTGACTGCGGAAAGCGGCCCCGACCACAGCGCTGGATGGTCGAAGTCACCGGCTGGCAGTGCGGCGTGGAACGCGAAGCATTCGGTGCAGGCCGGACGGTGAGGTCTCGGCAAGTACTGAGGTCAACGCGTCGAGGCTGGTCTCGTCCAGCGAGCCCTCCGCCGGCGGCTGAATACTGACCGGCCAGCTGCCGCGCGGGAACCAACTATCGCCAGGAGGCCCCTGGCGCCCAGCTGCCAGCGGGGCGCCAGTGTTGGCTAGGTAGTGCTCCCATTTCAGCCGCGTCCATGGGGTGCCGGGTCGGACGACCCAGCCAAGTGGCAAACCAGTTACAATCCTCCTGCTGCGGTATCCTGGTAGAGCAAGCCCCGGGAATCACGGCGTAGCGGCTTCGGCCAGCGAACCCCCCCCGGGGCAAAGAACTTTCTGTTGTGTTTCGCCGTCCCGTTCGCCGTCGCCCCACACCCCCGATGAGACGTAGTTCAAACCCGGCGTGCTGAGGGTTCCCACAAGGCCAACAGGGTCCCGCAGTGCCCCTACGTAGAGAGTTTGAGAACATTTCTCCGGCCTTGGAAACCGTGGTTTCCCGCTGGAATCGGGGGCTGTACGCGTGTAGCCGTAGACCAGCGGAACCGGTTATAACGGATATTCGGGGTCGGGTGGTTCATGGGGTCGGGAGGACTCCAACTTTTCTGAAGCCCGTCCAGGTCGATGATTTGGCGGCCTTGTACGAGGCCGGTTGGACGACTCCGAACCTGGCGGACCGGTTCGGCGTCCACCGCAGCACGGTGGTGGCGCATCTGGTTCACCGGTCGGTGCCGCTACGTCGGCGGGGTCTGCCAGAGGCTCTGGTCGCTGAGGCGTCGGCGTTGTGCGAGGGCGGGTTGACGCTGGCTGAGATCGGTTCCCGGCTGGGCGTGCATTACAAGGCGGTCGGCCACGCTCTGAAGGTTGCCGGGGTCGTGCTGCGCCCGCGCGGTGGACGTCGCACTATGCCATAACTGCTTCTGTTCATGCACGTCGGCGTGTCGCGGTGTTCGTCTTCACGGGCCGCAGCTGTTGGCCAGGACAGTTGAGCGGTGCCGGGGTCTTGTGCGTGGGGGAGCAGTTCGTTGATGAGCGCGCGCACGCGGGTTTCGATCTGGTCGCGCACGGCGCGGACGATTTGAATGGGTTGTCCGGCGGGGTCGGTTAGCGTCCAGTCTTCGTAGCGTTTGCCGGGGAAGACGGGGCAGGTGTCGCCGCAGCCCATCGTGACTACGACATCGGCGCGGGTTGCCTCGTCGGCTGTGAGGAGTTTGGGTTGCTCGGCGGTGATGTCGATGCCGACTTCTGCCATCGCCGCGACGGCCACGGGGTTGATCGTCTCGGCTGGTTCGGAGCCTGCGGAACGTACCTCGATGCGGTCACCGGCTAACCGGGTGAGCCAGCCGGCGGCCATTTGTGAGCGTCCGGCGTTGTGGACGCAGACGAATAGCACCATCGGCTTACCGGTCACGGGCGGTCCTTCGTCACGGCGGCTGGGTTTGGGAAGCGGCGGCGTAGCCAGAGGGCGACGTAAACGAGAGCGACGAGCACGGGTACTTCTATTAGCGGGCCGACTACCCCGGCTAACGCTTGTCCGCTGGTGACTCCGAACACGCCGATGGCGACCGCGATAGCTAGCTCGAAGTTGTTACCCGCTGCGGTGAACGCGAGGGTCGCGGTCTTGGGGTAGCCGAGCCGGAGCCGGTGTCCGAGGGCGAAGCCGCTACTGAACATGACCGTGAAGTAGACCAGTAGCGGCGCGGCGATACGCACCACGTCTAACGGTCGGGAGGTGATCGTGTGCCCTTGTAGCGCGAACAGCACGACGATGGTGAATAGCAGCCCGTACAAGGCGATGGGGCCGATTCTGGGGAGCAGCCGCGTCTCGTACCAGGCCACGCCTTTGGCGTGTTCCCCGATGGTGCGGGTGGCGAATCCGGCGGCCAGCGGTATGCCGAGGAACACCAGCACCGACACCACGATCGTGCCCAGGGCGAAGTGGGCGGAGGTTTGGCTGAGCCCGAGCCAGTCGGGCAGTACCCGTAGGTAGAACCAGCCGAGCAGGCCGAACGCGACGATCTGGAACACCGAGTTCAGGGCAACGAGGACGGCGGCGGCTTCCCGGTCACCACAAGCTAGGTCGTTCCAGATCAGCACCATCGCGATGCACCGGGCCAGGCCGACGATGATGACGCCGGTTCGGTAGGTGGGTAGGTCGGGCAGGAGCGCCCAGGCGAGGGTGAACATGAGCGCCGGGCCGATCAGCCAGTTCAACACCAGCGATGTGACCAGCAGCTTGCGGTCGCCGGCTACCCGGTCGAGTTGTCGGTAGCGGACCTTTGCCAGCACCGGGTACATCATCAGCAGCAGGCCGACCGCGATGGGCAGGCTGACCGAACCAATCTTCACGCGGTCCAGGTCCTCAGCCAGCGAGGGGATGGCCCGCCCCAGCCCGAGGCCGAGGATCATCGCGGCAATGATCCAGACCGGCAGAAACCGATCCAGCCTCGACAACCGGCCAATAACCGCGCCATCGTCCGACACGACACGGGCCGGGGCGGTGGCGTCGCTCACTTGCAATCGCAAGCCCCGCCACAACACGGCGCGGCGGCGGGTTTGGTAGCGCGGATGATCGCGCCATGCATACCCGGCGCAACCTCGTGGGTGAACTCAACTTCGGCGTCGGTGAATCCGGCGGCGGTCAGGCCGTCTAGGTATTCGGTGCGGGAGAGTGCCCCGGCGATGCAGCCGACATACGAACCCCGCTCGGCGCGATCCGCTGGGGTCAGATGGTCTTCGGCCACCACGTCGGAAA
>Ga0123357_10011445_pt1 | contig 11380 bp, 11 predicted proteins | sample TergutEmb28metaG_FD_89873 | JGI IMG/M metagenome (GOLD analysis project Ga0123357, IMG submission 89873) | Embiratermes neotenicus P4 segment gut microbial communities from Petit-Saut dam, French Guiana - Emb289 P4 | ecosystem: Host-associated > Arthropoda: Insects > Digestive system > Gut ...
CACTACACACTACCTCACTCAAATGCTGCTTGCCAGCAACTGACGCTATCGACAGGCGGGAAAAAATTCACGCATGCGCACTAAGGTTCAAGGTCGGCTCATGCAAGCACGCTAGATTATAATACATCAGGTGTTCGCATAAAAAAATACGGTCGGATACTTTTCTAACAGACCTCGTATGTACACTTATGGTTGCCAACACTGATGGTGGCTGTTACAAATGTGATGGTCACAAACATAGATAACAGAGATGCCCAGCAGACTCTGCTTGTAAGATATGGCACAAGTATTCACAAACACTATACAACAAATATTAAGCAGAACAGAAGGTACCACATGTCCCAAATGGGTCACCAACCTTGTTGCAAAGGATTTTTTTCTTAAAAATTAGTTTCTGTCCATAAAATAATACCTGAAAACCTAAACTTTCAGTTACTTGAAGAAAACTTCAATGACTAATCTCTGTTTAAATCTGCCAGTAACACGAAGCTCACATGCTAAGCATGGTGCTATAAGTACTGTTGCTGAAGTTCAGTTTATGTAATTAAATGGAACATGCAACCCTAAATTTGTCACAATGAAATATCAAAGCCTAACCTCTACAAACATGTTGATAAATTACACCCTGGAGCCTACAAATGATGCTATAAATAGTTTTGTTAAGTTCAATTTCAGTCAATAGAATGAAACCTCAAAGCCTCTATAAACTAAAAAGGGCATTCTGCTTTTCCATGTCCACATGTTTTCAGGTACCTTGGATACTGTAACTTCAGTTTCTGTGACAGAAGTGCTGGTGTCCTCAAGAGAACATGGTCTGAAACTACTACACTTGACAAGCACCTAACACAGTGAGGAACACATACATATTTTTACAATCATCCCCTGAAGTTATGTCATAATGGATCTGAGAGAGGCAATGTTGATTAATAAAGATTTTTCCACAAATGTCATGTCAAAACAGGAAGGGAAGTTCCAGACAACCTCTTTTGACCAAGAAAAAATTCATATCTATACTTATGAAAAATTTACAAAAAATATGAGAAACAAGAAACAAGTAAAAATTCCTTGTGAATTGCAAGCAGGTCATCTTAATCATCACCTCAAACATCCAATAGTAGAGGTGTCAATGTGTGAGTCCCTGAGTGTGACCTCACAAAATCACACACTGGATTCTGGAGAGACACAGACCTCTCATTCTCCTTCCAAATCTCCTCACATCAAACAGGTATCCTCATAAATCCTTGTCCAGTTTTTGCTGCTCACTGGTCATTTGAGTCAGTTTCCTCCAATCTCGATACCAGCTTCAAAGAACAGAAGCCTGTCAACTTTGAAACCATCACGGTTCTCTCCTTCAACTGAGCTCAGGTTCCTCAGCTTCTTCAGACATCTCCTACCCCTGAATCTTACCATCATTCAGCATGAGATATTGATCATGAGAGCTCATCAACTCAAATGTTTCTTCAGAATTATACGTACAAATTTGTGCGAGTAGCTCAATATATTATGTACGGGGCCAAACAATTTAAGTGCAGAATAACAAAACACAAGATAAATAAAGGGATGAATGTATTAACATTTTTCTTAAAAATCAATTGGTTTGAACGCCTTATATGACACCGAGGTGTTAATAAAGTGTAGAAAATTAATGTAACAATTACAATGGCCTCCCCAATTATGGGCTGCGGCAAAATCACATGCACGACAGAAGTGACTTATCAGCATCCATGCCTTCGCATTCGTACTTACTTATCCACTAGATGCCTTGCTGTGTTCAACTGACCCAAAGCCAGCTTGTAGTGGTCCTTATCATACAGAATGTTCATCAAGTCTGCATAAAATGGATGTACATCCTAAATAACAGAAAAACGTCTCAATTTCTGAATACACACGTGGTGGCACGACATTAGTGCTAACAGGAGTCTCTAAATCATTACTCTCACTTACATCTAACTTTGGGAATTCCTGTATGATCCGAGAAAGTCTATCGTGGAAGTTTTGTTGAGTGTATTTCACTTTGCGCATGTAAAACTGACGAATGCGAGATATCTTATAATGTTTGTGGATAACTGTCGGTGTCTTACGTTGTGTCTTGGATAGAATAATGTCAATGAAGTCCTGAAAATGGATAAAGTATGTACCATCAGTTAGAGTGAAACAACTAAAATACAAAACACATTTCAAAAAATTGCACTGAGCATCCTAACATTAATATCACCTTTGCTGGTGGAACCACAGCTATTTTCTTAAAATTATACATCGTTATAGCCGTATGATTTCGTCAATTCGTGAATTACACGCTCCAGTCTTGCGGCCACACGTGCAAACACGGTTCTGATCACAGATTATGTATGATCCCTAATCCGTGTATAATCGACATGCCTGGAAATTAACATCATGGATCACAACACGATTCTGGGGTAACAACTTCGTTCATACATTTCTCTGTGCGCAAATTTTCCTATTTATCTATAGATGGCGGACGTGCGGGTTCATTGTTATAAGCCAATCACAAATGAGAGACGATGTGCAAGTTGCTTGTGGTGAACAGCTGGGTGTTGTAGTTTTAGAAGTTAGGTTAAGTAGGCAATCTGCAACAAAATAAGTCGCACGGCTGGAGGTAAGACGTAACAGGATCGTGAGTGAATTCTTTACCTGCGTTCTCTACTAAAACAAAAGTGTTTACACTGTAGTACAGAATAGTTAAGCGATTTATTTTCTTTATACATAACTTTTACACACCTTTACTCCCAACACCAAAACAGTGTGTAATGAAAATGGAAAAGGCGTGTGACCCATAAGTGGTTAGCTGTCTTCATTAGTAGCGGAGAGGTATGCATTATAAACCACCATGGAATCCTGATAATCGTTTCGTAAAGTGTGGCGTAGAATTGGCATTGTATGTAAATAAAATATTAGAATAAAGGTTGCGAACATAACTATAATATAGCGATGGTGCAGATATGTAAACGGCGTCGAAGAAACTGAGGCGTACCGTGGCGGATTAAATGTTTTTGTTCCTTTAACCATATCTGCACTTTTCACAAAAATGAAACGTTGGAAGCCTAACCTCGGTGGAAATGTTTTTTTTTATTTCCTTGTTTCTGAATTACTATCAGTAAAATTAAAACTAAAAGATTAATCTCATTACTAATATGAAACGCGGGCCGTATTCGAATGCCATTTCAGTATTGAATGTATGTTAGCTATCATCAATTGAATGTATGTAATTAAAATGAAACATCCAGGCCAAAGTCGACCTTTGGTGGATTACATATTTTTGATTATCCAGTTTTCTTTGGTGCTGTAATTTCAGTTCCTCTGTTTTATGTTGGGAAAGCATATGTGTTAAATATATAAGACATGTGAATTGTAAAGACCAACACATAGGTATATGTTATACCTACTTCACAATTTGCACCAAAATATATGGCTTTGAATATAGAAATGGTGGCATTTTGAGGTGTTGGTGAATGAAGATAAGTGGGATGTTATGTCTCAGAATTTCTATACTACTGTACAATACTATCATGTGTTTATAACCAGTGACAAATTAAATTATGTGCTGTAGTTTTCAGAATAAATTGTGAATATGCAGAGAGAGGAGAAGCAACAAGATGCAGCATTGGAAGCTATAATTATGCGTGTTAACGACCTAAAGAATTCAATTGGATCAATGCTTGTAAAACTGGAGCACGAATATGAGACTCTAAATTGGCCAACATTTCTCGATAATTTTGCTTTGATGTCTGGACATGTAAGTTATATATTGCCTTTCTTATATTTCTTGATTATGTTATGAAAGGCTGTGGCTTTCATAGTTTTTTGTTTGTGTAGCTTACAACTTTATCCAAGATGCTAAGTCATGACAAGTCACCTCCACTGCGCAATCTGACAGTGTTGCCACTCTTGCTGAGTCCTGACAGAGATGAAGAATTGCTTCGACTCACAGAAGGACGTGTTAGTACTTTTTCTCATGATCTTGTCCCTGATTACCTGCGCACAAAACCTGAACCAGATGTGGAACGTCAGATGATTCAGATGGAACATAAGGCAGCGAATCTTGCATATGAGTCTGCCCAGGTATGTATTTGTAAATGCCAGAGTATAAGGATGGCACTGAAGTAGTTACCATGGTTACAATATAAAACAACCTTTGCATGTAATTGTAAAACCTTTTGCATTGAAGACATGAATCAACAGTACTTTAATTACAGTCAAATACAGGTGACATGAAAATAAATTGTTATTTTCTAATACCAGTGGCCATATTCATTCCCACCTGGTTCTGCAGTCAGTCATATTTTCAAATTTAAACCTCCGATCTTTCAGTTGCCACTGCATTATAATCCATCTCACATCGTTCCATATCTTGACCATCCTAAGGCATTGTTTTTATTCGCATTTCCAGTGTTTTTTAAAGAGATTTTATACACCCACCACCCCCTTTTTTTTAACTGTTGCCCACATTGGCTCTTGGGAGTGCCATAACATATGTATGTGTGGCAGCCCCTCCTTGTAAACTTTACTTCTCATAGATCATGTTTTGGAGTTGACACCACTGCTTTTACATTCCCAGTTACTTGTGCCAATTTAATTTGCGTGGGAAGGGTGAACTTATAATTATTGTACATGTGTGAGCACAGAAATATAGTATATACTTTAACAGTAAGCCTCATGCTGCTGATTAATTAAGGAGTAATTGTAATTCTGCTAATTCTATTCTACAGAAAATGTTTCACACTTGTCATATAGTTTTGTGGAAATGTACAAATAGTTCGATTTTAGCTAGGCACTATTTAATATTAGACATAAGAACCCAATAAGAGTGTAGTTTAAAAATACTAAACTTCATAAATAAATTTTGGTTTCATTCCAGAAGTGAATTAAGATAGTACATACAATGAAAAATTTAAAATTACATTTGAATTAATAAAATTTATGTAGCTTTCCAAGTTCCCACAAAAATGTGAACATCTCAAAAAGATGCAACTTATATGAGAAACAAGTATATCCTGGTGTCTTGTTCTCAGAAACCAATGCAGTTACACCTGCAATGTCCTTTAACCCTTTGGTGCCAGGATTAAAGGCCTTTGGTGGTCTGAAAGTGCTGAGAATTTATTACAGCCACCATTACTTCACATTTTATCGGGAAAGAACTGGAGCCAACTTCGGCAATTTAAACTTATCCTGCACATTGTCTGTGGCCATTATTTGTCACAAAAGGGTTGTTGTAAGACACAGCAATTTATTGTTTTAGAAACAGGTAACAGCTTACAGCAAAGTTGTGAATCACGTGTGGGATATTGTGAGCAAGGCTCGTGAAGAGTGGGAAACTGAGTCTGGGTCAAGATCTGCAGCAACTCAGACCTCATCAGTTGCAGACACACATGCTCTTGTGGCAGCAGTTGGAATGGGGAAGGGGCTAAAGGTATGCTGTGGTGCTTCGAGTTTGTCTTATTGAACTTGCTGGAAAGTAGCAGTATTGCCAAGCAGACTTGAATTCTTTGTTAGCACTTGGCTAACTGTTACATATTCCTTATGCATGAAATTTAGACATCATATCTACCAATCTGTCAACTTGGATCGGCTATGCTATCGGTGATTTAAATTTTGTAATAAATATGAATTTTCTGAATGTGACATACTCTACATTGACTTGTTCCAATAAAATTTTCTCTTACTCAAGTTTTTAAGTTCAAAATATGCCAGAAGGGTGCTTGAAAATTATGGAAGTAAATGTACTAAAGGAATGATGTCACAATAATCATTTTTATGAAAATAGGAGCACAATAAATTTCTCAAATCTTTACAGGTAAAGTCTATTAATATTTCTCAGGCACACAGTACATTTGAACGCTAAACTCAGTTAACTTGAGAGATCAGGAGGGCTGCTGAAATTTTCTCCATTATAATTGCAATTATTTGTTGTGGATGGCTCAATATGTGAATTTTAACATTTTCATTATCAGGTAATATAATTTAACACTATGGGTATTCACCTTCTTCATATCTTACTGGCACTAGATGATATTATACTGTGCTGTAATTACAGTTTGTGCCCCAGGGTCCAAGAATTTAATATTGTTCCGTTTCTTTGCTTTGTTGAAGAGGACAGACATATTGAATATTTATTTGGTCATGCGTATGTGTACATACACGCACGCAAGTGCGCGTAAGTGTGTGTGTGTGAGAGAGAGAGAGAGATCAGAACAACATTGTTTCTGTTTGTTAAATGTGTTTTTCTTAATTTGAATCTCAAAATTTTACAGTAAATTACTGTATACCTCATATATCTATACACTGTTCCTATGTACTCATAAAGCAAGTTGGAAGTAGCATGAGACATATTTTATACATTCTAATTTTGCATGAACTTTTACTTTCATACTGTCAGCATATCTCACACCAAAATGATCCAGCCAATATTTCAATCATAGTATCATCTTGTAGCTCCTTCAATTATAGTGTAATGTTTTAGCCCATGGTGCAGCAAACTGTTCCAACGGGACCGCAAGGGATGATGGTGGCTCCAGTTGGTCGCCCGGGTGCAGGAGGCCCACAGCAACCTGGGAGTGGTCCCATGAATCCAAACCAACCTGGGCAAAGTATGTGTAGATTTAATCTAAAACTCTTGCTTACATATTGTAAGGTCATTCAGTTCAGCCATTTATTTTTCTTTGAGACCTCTTGCAGTTGACATAGGAATCCACATTAATTGTTTTCAGTCTCTCATGAAGCTTTATGGCAAATGGAAGAACTGCAGACAGGAACATCAGATATTTTTTGTACCTTATATTTTATACCTATGAAGACAGACATACATTAAGGCTAGCTTTACATCACATACAACTATATCTTGTGTACGTCATGGCCCTTTCTTCTGAAAGACAGGAAGGTCCTTGTGTGTATGTTAGACAGATGAAGCTCAGAAAGGGTTGGCAGTCAGTGGTGTTATTAGGGAAAACACGTGGTTATGTGCAGTGGCTGGGGGTGTGGAAGAGTGTGGCTTCCATGCAAGTAAAGGGTGGTTTCAAAATCTTAAGAAATGGGGGAGTCTACACAATGTGAAGAAAGTAGGAAATCACACAAGTGGCACGAAGTACCCAGAGCATTTCAAGATGATAATTCATAAAGAATAATAAACACTGATGAGACATGCCTGAAATTCAGGCAGGAGACTGAGGCTTTCATGGCATCATACAAGGTGTATAAGGACACACAGAAAAAGGCAAATCAACCAAATATCACCTCTTTATTCACGAATTCTTTTATGTCCCCCTTCACCATGCACTCTTGTGTCATTTGATCACCATGAGAGTGTTCAGACAGGAATGCTGACATTGCAGTAAACACCAGGGTCAGTGTTTTTTATATTTTATATCATTTTCTGTATGTTACTAGTTCATGTAGTTCTGTTCTTGTCGTAAGTTCTTAACTTCATGGGATGCAGTTTAGCTGTTCATGGAATTTTTCAGGAACATAACCCTCACAGGTAGAGAGGGTTTCTTGTATTGTTTTATGAAGTTTGACTTGCATTTTGTGAAACAAGGCCAGGCTGAAGGAACTATGCAAGCTACATGAGCCTGAGTCTCATTGTGTTAATATATTGAACGTAAGTTCAATTAGTGACAAAACAGTTAATGTAATGTGCATGTTTTGTATTCAGTGGCACCCATGGGCAAAGCTCCGAGTACAATCAAAACCAACATCAAGGCTGCATCACAAATCCATCCTTATGGAAGATGAATTAGTGGCCTCATTATGATCTACAACATATGAACCTCAATGTCTGATCAAAGGCAAGTGGCTGTATAACAGAATAGGATGAACAGAAACTGGTATGGGTCTGAACTTGCATTTTTTTTCCTCCCTCCAATTAAAGCCCTAACAGCCTACTCTCAAGAGGTGGGTGGGGGAATACGTAAGATATTGTGTGTTAGGAATCTGAAGGTAACAAGTCTTAGTCAAAGCACATAGTTCCTACTTTGTTATATTTCTGTATATAATACCATAACATAATTTGTGATTGTTACTATAATATTACTAATTGTTGTGCATGATCATATTAAGATAGTTTTCTGGGTGGCGACAGTGTTAGTTTTGTATGTTGCTAACCAGTGTTTCAGAGATCATGGCTGCCTGTATGTTCAGAAAGTGGAGGGCCCAGTAAAATATTGTTAACCACCTATGAAAATGCTAAAAATTCACAGTCCTCTCACCATCATAAAACCTTGCATCTCATCTAACCACTTCTTGGTCTTTCCATAGCATCAGACATTATTTTAAATACAGTGACAGTTTTACCACAGTAGGCATTAATGGACCACAAATGTAATACTGTTAAATAAACACAGAAATCATGTGGTAATGACTGAATGAATATGTTTTTTTTTTATTTTAATGTGCACTGTAACACCCCTCAACATAAAATTACACTTACCATCCTGCGGATCTCCCACATATTTTCTGTAAAATTAGACATTCTGTCTATGTGATACAAAGTTTTCAGAGGTTTGTTGATGAAGATTAGTCTTGTTGGATATGATACACTCTTGATTGGTAATTTGTTACCAGTGTATTGGAGGAACTCTCTGCCTGCAATTTCATGGTAGTCCAAGTCTTGGACATGTTGTTACAACCCAGATAACTGCAATTTTCATCCTCCTTAATTAAATCAGGAAATAATATTAATGTATAATTCACCATCCTGTCAACATTATGCAACTGTAGTAACACTACAATCTGCATCCACCTCGATAATGAAAAATGGAGAATTTTCTGATGATGTAACAGGAACCCTGTCAGTTGATTAAAGGGAAATTTGTAATATTATGTGTTCAAGAACAGGAGAAACATGAGTTTAACTGTACTTCTGTCATTTTTATTTTTTTACACGTATCATGGTTTGTCTTTGCCTGTTAAATCTGAAACTCAATATATGCTATCATTTTTATTAGTATTATGTATTTACCAAGTCTGGAAGAATAAATGCCTGTAGTGTAAGCAGAAGTGAGAACCACTGTACATGGCTTTTATTCTCCCATGTAGTACAAATATGAAATATTTTCTCTGCAATGAAAGTTTTATTATACCCAAAAAGGATATGTTCCATAAGTAATGCGCAGCTGTAGGTATCTATGTGTTACAGATTTCTCTGAGTTGTGCAACTATTTTAACATCATCAGAAAAAAAGTGAAAATGATTTAATAACACTTTCAAAGGCAGTCACATTTATTTTCTGGCAATCAGAGCAAGGCATCGTGGGGACACATGATCATCCATTACTTGAACTATATCAACAGACGACACTGCATGTTCCTGCAAATATGCAGCTCGGTCGGCCAATACAAAGCTCTCGGCAACACCCTGAACAGCCATCTGTAGTACTGTCACAATTTCAGCTGCATGGCATGAAGGTTTGTAGTGATGCCACAGTTCTGCCACTTGGCAAAGAACTGTTGAAGTATCATAGTGACTTTCATTTGTCCTGGCAACAAATTCATAACGCTTCAAGGCATCATCCATAAAGCTCTCAAATGTTGAACGGTTGGTTTTCCGCACACCACGACGACGTTTTTTCTTCAGAACCAAATTCTCTGTCACAAAAATGAAAGCCACACATTACATTAAATCACAAGATGACCTTACACATTAAAAGGTCATTTAGGTGAAACTGCATTGGACATACATAGCAACAATACAATCACGTAATAATTTAACATGAAAAGAATTGTAGGGATTTGTAAGAAGTTGAAGGTGTATATAACAAAATAACAAGCAGACAGCAAATTCAGGGTAATAAAGCTGAATGGCCTCTTCTGACTCTGGGTAAGGACCAAAAGTGAGTGGGAGTGGTAAACTTCTTAGGAAACTTTAGCCATGATGGCTTACCATTATGTGCATAAAGCTCCAGCACAGCCCGTGCCATTACTTGGAGACTGTGCTGTTTGTGGTCTTCTTCTGACCACTGCTGCCACCTGGTTGCAGTCTCTTGTGAAGCAAGTCTCAGAAATGGACGACGGAGAAAGCATACAGCATCACAAAATGCAGCTGAATGAACAAGATGGCACAGTGATGAACTTAATGGGAAGTTACAGAACTTCTCCTCTGTCACAGCTATGTTCTTGGCTAAACTCATCTTATGGTAACAGCAGGGAACAATAACCAACAGCTTAACAGATGCAAGTTGAAAGAACAGTCGCATAGCATCCACTGTGAGGTCCCCACATGCGTGCAGTCCTGTCATGCACACTGATATATTGGTTGCACCAAACATACTGTCATTTGAACTCAAAGACTGTGAGCCCTCTACATTAGAATGTTCTGCTGAACACACAGGAGAACTTGCGTTTCTTTCTTCAGATTGATAACCTGACATCTCACAACCTTTAATGCACATGTCTGGTAAAGGCTTCTTAGTAACATCACTACACCCATGTGACTGGATCTTTGAAGTTCCACATGTGCAGTTGTTATTGCTCGTTCTGTGGATACTGTTCAATATTTCATTCTCAATACAGAGGTATGATTCAGATGAAATGCTAAATGTGAGGTACTTCACTGCTGATGACAGGCACAGGTCTGCTTGACGACGAGCTGCTCTGCTGACACGTTCAGCCTCTACCTCCAGTCCAAGAACATGGTAGCCATACCAGTGGTGAAGCAGCTGACCCAAGTAACCCTACCCAACAACATGAGTATCTATAAAAATTCAAGTATACATGTCGTGTGTATATGTAGTTAACAAGTTTCTTGGGAATTCTGAATTTCATTAAAATGACATACAGCTAAAGTTGCTCCTGTACATTCCATACAGGCATACAGGGGGAGGAGAGGTACTGCTTTACTCATTCTATGTCTAGGGTCTACATGGAAATGAGTGGTCATCTTCATGCTCAGGCTGGTTTACCCCTATGAGGGAACCCCATCCCCACTTAATAGGAGGCTAGAGCCTGTCTCCTTGTACTTGAAAAGAGAAAAATCTCTTGCTCCTACCATAATTTGAACTCTGGATCATCCAAGGCCATAGCCTAGTCACTATACTGCTTAGGTCTACCTGGCTTCCTAACAATATGCAGTTCTTGTATGTTTCTTGAAATTATAGAGACAACGTCCTGATCTGTTATATAAACTTTTCTCTAACAACAGGAAAATACCAAAATATGGTACAGGTATATTATCCCTGGCCTTTATCATCCCATTAATGCACAACATTTGATGTATATGTGCAGTGGAGAGGAACAAGTGTTTTGAGTCCTATAACCGAATATCACGACCGCTGTCATGATCAACCAAATTAGGGGAACATTATCTGGGGTAAACGAATCTAGCTGACAGAAAACAGAGCTACATGCTTGAGGGGCCAGTTGTCAACAGCTGC
>Ga0123357_10011446_pt1 | contig 11380 bp, 2 predicted proteins | sample TergutEmb28metaG_FD_89873 | JGI IMG/M metagenome (GOLD analysis project Ga0123357, IMG submission 89873) | Embiratermes neotenicus P4 segment gut microbial communities from Petit-Saut dam, French Guiana - Emb289 P4 | ecosystem: Host-associated > Arthropoda: Insects > Digestive system > Gut ...
ATACCCATTTAAAAGTCTTTGCTTATGAATTATGAGTTTCAATCAGTCAATACCCTTTCTCTGTTATAATTATGGCCCCTGTAATGATAAGCATTATGCCTGTTCACTATGTGACATGTAAATGTGTATGCTTATGAGTCAAAGTTTAGATATCGTGTCAGTACCAATTGTGACGCATATTCGAGATTACAATTTTCATACACAGTTTCTAATTATATAATATTGCAGGACATGTACAGAATGTATAAGCGAGGACTGTGGATTCTGTTTCTGGGATTTGTCTTCTGGGGTAAAGAATGGATCTTGCTGGAAGGAAAACCCCCATAATCCATCTTCTCCCCCATTGTCAGGCGTCTGCAACAATGCAACAAGTAGTGAGCTGGTCTGGGCTGTTGACTGGTGTCCATCAAGGTTCTCTTGGGTAGCAGTTGCAGCTCTTGGAATCTATTTGCTCTTCTTTGCACCAGGTAATAAAACAAATGTTCTGTGAATTCAGTAGAGACCACAAGCTATTAATTTATTTATTCACCTTGCAATAGGGTGTCTGCTGTCTCACCAATCACAGTACAAACTTTCATTTCAAAGATGTACATGTAAGTAGAAAGAGTGTGGAACCATTTCTGAATAGGCCATTGGTTTCATTAGTGACTACAAGGTTGAGTTTTTAGAAGCCAAGAACATGATGCTGTTTAGCACTTAGACTTCATGTTTTGGATAATCCCACTTAGAATCTTCGGCAGGCAAGTGTGCTGCTGTGGTGTTACCAAGTCCCTGTAGGAAAATATTAGGATGGTACCTTATATCACAACTGCTTCCCATCTCATTGCTCTCAATTATTCATACACGAACATACTGCTGTTTTATACTGTATAGCCAGTGAAGCTGATAAAACATTGTTACATAAACTGATATAGCTAAATAGCCTTTACGAACTGAGGACCACAATAGTATAGTGGGAATAGTGCCTTGCTATGGGCTGGATGGTCCGGAGATCAAATCCCATTGGGGGATGAGATTTTCTATTCCCATCCAGACTGGCCCTGGGGCCCACCCAGCCTCCTTTATAATGGATACTGGGTCTCTTTCTGGGGAGTAAAGTGGCTGTGGCATGGCATTGACTATCCACCCCCATCTAGCACTGAGGCCTTCATGGCCTGTTATAGCTTGAACTTTGCCTTTTTACCCTTACGAAATTAAATGGTTACTGAAAAGTATTTATGTGAAAAATGTAATGTGCTAGCAAAAAAAAATTTGTGAATTGATTTTCAAAGCTAGCAAGAAAAATTTGTCAATTGATTTTCAAAGTGTATAAATTAAATGAGATTTTAGGCTTTTGCTGCAGTATACTTGACCCCAAAAGTAGGACAGATGCACTGCCTCAAAACATCAATAACACATTGCCCACTGACACTGCACAGCATCATCCCAGAAGCAGGAAGACCTGTAAATAATCTTGTAAATGAAGCCAACTTGGTGCATGGTTTATTCTTAGTGTATTTTGTCAATTTTATTTATAACCTTTAATGTTTTGGACCGCTCCAGGTCCATCATCAGGAGGAACAACTGTATTTATGCCACACTTGGTACTTGTTATTCTCTATAGCTGAATGTCTGGTATGCAGGATCCATCCTGTAGAACAGACAAGTACCAAGTGTGGCATAAATACAGTTGTTCCTCCTGATGATGGACCTGGAGAGGTCTGAAACATGTAGAAGTTATAAATAAAATTGACAAAATACACTAAGAATAAATTGTGCACCAAGTTGGTTTCATTTACAAGATTACATAGAGATGCACGGTCAACAGAACATAAAACCTCTAAATAAGCTGATGTGCATAAATTTAGAAAATGTGTAGCTGCACCTGAGGACCTTCGAATTCCTCTCATAAAGCATTAGTTTTCTTCAAACTAGTAGAATTTATCACAGAAGTGATCCACTCTGCCACTGACTTTGTCTCTAATGATTTAGGTGTTTTGTTTTGACTGTGTAGGTATGGGACCAATGCCGTGGACAATAAACTCGGAAATATATCCTATGTGGGCTAGGAGCTCATGTAACAGTGTTGCCACATCAGTCAATTGGCTGTTCAATCTTCTCATCTCCATGACATTCCTGACTCTAACAAACGCACTGACCAAGGAAGGTAAGATGAATTTGCGAGTACTGTGAGAGGTTGGCAATGACAGTAATGATTTCTTTGTATGTGGCATTCTCTTGTTCTTTCTGAGGGCCTCAAACTTACATTTTTTACTTAATCAGCACAATTTGATTAGTAAACAATTCTTGTTACAATGAAGCCCTATGTTTCGACTTTTTAATAACTGATTATCTTGTATTTCTTTTAGTGGGGTGTATGCAACTTCAGTAACCTTTTTTTTTTATTATTATTTCTGGCAGTGACATCTGTCTTACGAATCACTGTGTCTCCTAATTCTGAAATTATTTAAAATGTTATTAAGAAACTGCAGTACTTAGCGTTTTCTTCATCCCCGTCATTAAATTTGAGAAAATAGTTTGAAGTCTGCTCTGCAGTGAAATTTGCCTTAAATTTGTGTATGTATGTGTACTGTTTACTATAAAGTTGCTTGATAAACTGATAGAAATTCATTTGGCCAAGTAATTTCTCACTTCTCTGTATCCTGCAGCTTCATTACGATTTTCATAAAAACCAACTACATGACCTCAGCATCACTACACTTAAAAGGAAAATTGAAAGATGAAGGTATATTTTCTGAGAAAAGATGATTATTAAACATTCTTAAAGAAACTATCATAACCCAAAATTATTCAAATGGAAGGTTTAAGAGAGATGGGATTATGTCACTACATGAAAAATTGTGCTTTATTTTGTTTCTGTTGTTAGTAGACTTCATGTGATGGTTTTAAGATTAAAGTGGGTGAATTAGCATCAGTTAAGGTACATATTCCCTGGGACATCACCTCATTATTTCAAAGAACTGAGAACTCTTATGAATTCCACCTTCCCAAACAAGAGAACTGGGTGAGGTGGTCCTACCAAGATCATTACAGGAATTTAGTGGAGTTGTCTGTACCATTAATCACCTCATGCTCTGTCTGTGGAAGAAAACTGTGCTGGTATGAAATGTGTGTTAGATGATTATGGATACCACACAAAACACTTCTAATAAAAATCTTGAAATATCATTGGTCTGAAAGAAAAAGTAACCAGCTACATTCTAGAAAGTTTTCAGTTGAATATTATTGTTCGTGGGAAATTTTGTCTAATTAACTTTCAATGAAAAAAGACCAAACTATGCAGCTTGTTGTGTCAATTGACATCACACGTTTTAGCATTTAACAAATCATTACATTATTAAAAATATATTTTGTTGGGATAATGGACATGGTTTGCCTAAAATGTTAACAAATTATTACATTATTAAAAATATATTTTGTTGGGAAAATGGACATGATTGTCCTAAAAATATTAACAAAGCATTAAATTATTAAAAATATATTTTGTTGGGATAATGAACATGATTTTCCTAAAATGGTAACAAATCATTACATTATTAAAGATATATTTTGTTGGGATAATGAACATGATTTTCCTAAAATGTTAGGTAATGTCTTTTTCCATAGCACCAACTTATGACAGTTAATTCTGTGACAACATTTTGTTTTACGGAAACCTAAATGAATTAATAGTTTCATTATGATTTAATGTTTTGTTAGATTAATTATTGGACCCTAAGCTGACATTTATCAAGGCTAATATCCTGCAGTGTCTGTAATATCACGAACTGTTCCGTCATTGGATGTCTTTGTACCAAATGGTTCCAATATAGATTGTCTCTAATTGGTGCGCGATAAACTGGTATGGAATATACAAAGATTTTAAGAACTCTGTGATGATGTGTCCTTTGGGTAACCTGAACTAAGGAAAGTTGTGTCATACACATAGTTACATATGCACTGAATGGCAACGGTGACCACTGGGCTGATGCAAATAAATATTTGCTTCACTTTGTGTCTTCTCTGGCTTCTATAGTTTGTGTTCTGAACATACTGTTAAGAACATCTCAATATTTTTAGCATTCTGTTATGGTTGTTACTTGCTTGAAGTTAATGTTAAATGACAAAATTAGTGCTGACACACCCACATATAAATGGAAGAAATACAGTTTCTCAATGAAGAATAGAAAGGAGCAGAATAGAATTGTTTCAGTTAAGGTATGTTAGGCTCTGTATATGGTGATTTAGTGAAACCAGCCTTAAAATAGTCTTTAAGAACTGTGAAGTCTATGCTGTGTGTACGTTTGAGACACAGTGGAAGGTGACAGTTTACATGACACTCACATCGCAATAACACATAACCCACAGTATTTCCAATTACTACTTCTGACCCATTCTGCATGTACACAACAGGTAACAGACTTTGACGTGCAGGTGTCCGTGCATCATGATAAATTCTTATAATAAAACCAACTAGATGCCATAATTTCTCAAATTTATTTTTGGATTAAAACTCTACATATTTCGGACAGTTCCTCTGTCCATCATCAGGAGTTTTTCACTGTACACATGGCAATGGTATATGTCATACAGGTTTGCTGACAGCTTGCAAGCAGGATCAGGATGGAACCATCCTGATCCTGCTCCCAAGCTGTCAGCAAACCTGTATGACATATATCGTTGCTGTGTGTACAGTGAAAACTCCTGATGATGGACAGATGAACTGTCTGAAACATGTAGAGTTTTACTCCAAAAATAAATTTGAGAAATTAGTGCATCTAGTTGGTTTTATAATAAGAAGGTAACAGACTGTATGTACAGCAGTGATAGCTGTGCTTGTGTACACGTACAGTACAGTACGTTGTTACGAGTTAGTAAACTGAAATAATGTGTACAAGTCACTGTTACATTGTTCTCCTGCCCAGAAAAACTAAAACAACTCACACTCAAAGGGTTGACAGCTGAATGAAACTGTAATTTGTACTGTTTAACCAGTTACAATACTACCCTCTTATCCACCTTCCTTCTGCACAGACATCCTACCCATTACTATGTGGCATGACATCCCAAGCAGGAATGTCAATCCATCTTTGTGCTTAAACCACTAAAGATTTAGCGAGTGGAATGTTAAAGAAAGGGAAGGCAGAACCTCCAGTCAGAGCATGGGTAGAGGGGAATAATCAGAGAGTGAGGTGATTGGTGCTGCATTGCCTTCTAAATGATGAGCAAAAGTGACAGGTAACTGATAGTAATAAAAGAAGGTGACTGATTTTTTGGCATGTTCCTTGTATCATTTAGGAGCCTTCTACCTGTATGCTGGTTTTGCTGGACTCGGTTTAATCACCTTGTACTTCCTGCTACCAGAGACAAAAGGGAGATCTCTGGAAGAAATGGAGGCTGTATTTTCTGGACCCTGGTGTATGAAATGTGGTTCCTCAGATGCAAAAAATATTCAGTACGTACATATTCGAGGCTTGAACCGAGACTGTCGTGAAGATGAGGCTGATAGTGGTGACAGTGACAGCTAATGCATCGTCTGCTGCTTTTGTTAGGCTAAAAGGAAAAAAGAAATATTTATTTCCATATGCTCTTCCATTCTTAAGCTGGCTACTAACTTCTGTATGCACAACTGGCAGCATTTTAGGGTCCAATCCAAATGCATTTGTTGCAGTTTTATTACAGGGGTGAGATGCTGAAATGAAATGTTTCAGAATTGCATTTTAACAAAAACTAATAATCATCCTTGTCTGCTTTATGTAAAATGTGGTATGTGGATATAAATGGCTTATAATACAAAGCACATGAGGAACTACCTGTGTTTGGGTTGGCACTTTCAAAGGTATGCAGCTTGCTGAGGTGTGTATGTTGTGGAACAACTATCTGTCATTGTTGTGTTGTACCATATGTGAATGTTTGTATGTTGGGTTGAAGGTTTAACAATGGTTACCGTGCAGTGGCTTATTTGCACTGCTAGGAAGCTTGTAGAATGGGTTACATACTTTTAGTACAGGGAGGATTCCATACAGTGTTATGCATGTCGGTAAATCACCCAGGTATCCTCATTCACCTGGGTGACATGCAGTCTTGTATTGTTCTGTACAGAATCCTTCCTGTAATATGAGCATTTTATTGAACTGTTTTTAAGCAATTCATATTGTTCATTCCTGTTGATTGTCTCTTTCCTCAGATAATAGAAATTAAGTTGGTACAAACTTTTTTTTTCCCCCTAACTTGAGATAGCATTACATTCACCCTTGGCAACATGAAGGCTGCTTCTAAGCACTTGGGCTGATTAATGGACTTTTAACAGGACTGATTATGCTGTTATACATTCATAAGTCATCCTCTTGATAACAGTGAGGAAACTGCAAGGAAATACTGCTTTGTACTATTCTGTAGGGTCCTGAAGATGGTGCATGACATCTATATGCATTGACATTATTGTCTTTTTTTCCCCCCAGTCATTTGTTTTAAAATTTAACACACTGCTACGTTTTAGGGACAGGCTCGGTCCTTGTCTCTTCAGTCTTGCATCTTCAAAAACAAATGTTACTACATAATTCTTTACTCACATTATTCACTTTATGGACTTTTTCCATCATATATATTAGAATTCAGTGAATTCAAATACCAGTTTGTGTTGATGGTATGTTTATAGCAGGGGTGTTTTGAATTTTTACATACAAACTATCCTTTTCTTGTGGGGAATTTTTGATAAGTAATGAGAATTGAACATGTAACTTACTTTCCGTTTATTATACGCAGCTGAACCATTTTTTGAAAGTAACCTTTTGGCCATGTGATGTCATAGTGTAAGTTCAAATTCTTACCCGTTTCGGAACCGAAATAATATCACTAACTTGTTCGCTGTAATGTGCACGTAATTTTATTGATTGCAGAGGAAAACTTTAAAAACTTCTACCCATTCACTGTATACTGAATTCATACGTGTGTTGCATTGCTTGAATGGGCAATAAAGAAACACCAGGAGATTACTAAACTACCATTAGTATCTGTAAGTAGTCCACAATGATTTAGTGTTAATTGTTAATTGACTCTAAATATTCAGAAATCTCATATATTGCCGAGTGCTTTGCTTCTAGTTTGTGCGATACAGGCACTCGTGACTGTGTCAACCCTTTTGACCTCCATAGTCACCTGTTTCTCATAAGGTAATGTCTTCAGTTCATTTTTTTTTTATGTTCATGGGTCCGTGCATTGTGAATCAAATTTAATAATTGTCAAACAAGATGCGACTGTATTCAGTATATTATATTTCTGTAGGCAACTCTACATGTTTCGGATGTTGACACCCATCATCAGGAGCTCATACAACTGTAATTACAGCTTCTGGCACTGGTCAACTGCAGTATATTTTATTCATTGCAGTTGACCAGTGCCAGAAGCTGTTATTACAGTTGCATGAGCTCCTGATGATGGGTGTCAACACCCGAAATGTGTAGAGCTGCGTACAGAAATATGATAAACTGAATGCAGTCACATCTTGTTGGAAAATTATTAAATTTGTCTTCAGTTCATCTTTATACTTCGAGTCTCTTTCATCATTGCACAGTTTATTTATTGCTGACACTGTCCAGCATGTCTGGAGACTTTATTCTCACAAAAGCATAGAAAAAAAGATGACGCAAAAGAAGATTGGCAAAAATGAAAGTACTAGGGGCTTGTGCTACCTTTTAGCACATAAGACATAGCAGAGCTAGGATTTTCTTTACTACCAGTGCATCATACCAGTGACTGAAATTCTGGCATTATTGTAGTGCCTCCCACAAACTTCATTTGTGATTCACAGCATCAAATGTAGCCTAATGCACAGATTATTAGAAACAAAATCCTGAAGATTCAATTCTTGTGGGACATAATGCTGTGTCATTGGGCATGTATTTCCTGGCATTTTCAAGGATCATAATGCTTTCATCTTCAGAGTCAGGCAGTTCTTCTTGCATTGCCTGTCAATGAGTGTCTGCTCACCCAACAATAGTGTCATATCCCCAGAGACTTGAATAAAAAGCAGTGCTGGGAGAACTTCATATCTTGCCAAAAAAATCCTTATTGTAACTGCAAAATTTTAGTGACTTGAGAAATTTGCATAATTTTCATTAATTATTTAATTGATTCCTTAATTCATTTATAAATATCTCTACATATATAGAAATGAGTTTTGTTGTTTCTTTTGTTTTTGCTCCATTTGTTGGTAGTTGCAGTGGTGACCATTGTTGCTAGGATATGTGGACACCACACTTGGGAAGGACTATCACTTGGGGAAAATCTAAACTAGGGCATTTGCTGGCATATGGAAAAAACTCATGACTCTGGGATCATCCAAACTATGCATGTTGCTAGGGAGCTAAAATCAACTCAGAAAAATAGTGAATGGTACAGATTGAAGCCATAGAGCATGCTTGCTGTAGTTACAGCTACAAAAAATACCATGAAGCTATTGTCATGATATGGAAAATATCTTTTAGTGTGTCTGTTCTGCAGAAATTGAAAGTCACTTTAAAAGTAAAGCATATTTGATGTGAGATGATGTGTGGGAGTGTGTTGGTGAGATTCCACACTAAAGCTTGCAGAGTTTATGGAGACACCTGAGAGCATGTATTGATTAACAATGTGAAGCTTACTGTCAAACACTTCATGCTTGATCAATATTCATGTAGGAAGAGTCAAGTGTTAAAATTTGGCGACAGAGTTGTGTTACCATTGAGTTCCAAGCATGGTTGCCATGCTAGCTGGGTGTGAATATTATGGTGGCCTGTCAAATGATGGGTAACCTGGTGTGTTGTGTGTGAGATGTGCTCTGAGGCAGGCAATCAAACACAGTTATCATGGTAACTGTTTTTTTTTTTTTTTTGGTGTGTCCTGTGTGAGGTATGCAATGAGACAGAAGAAATAAATGAGCATTGACAATAAAATGCTACTTAGCAGGAAAAAAAGACAGCAGTCAGGTAGATGAGATTAATGCTTGGCTGTCTGTAATACAGAAATACCCACTGAATATGACCATGAGGTAGTTGACGAATAGCATAGTGGCCTGTCATGTGACAGGTTACAAATTGTGTGATCCGTGTAAGGTATGCACTGAGGACAAAGAAAAATTTTTCATTGAGCATTAACATCATGTGACTTCCTATGGATGAAGACAAGTGGAGTACTGCACCAAGAGGTGAGCAAATGGCAACTGTAAAACTGAGAGTGGCAGGAAATGCTTAAAGGACCCAACACAGGATTGCTATAGCAATGTTAAGGATTGCTGCCACTCTGTAATGAATCAGTGTAGAAGAGATTCTGATAGAATCATGAATATGTATGGAAGAATACAACTGTGGAACTGTACTGAAAGTGAGTTGGAAGCCAGCCTGTGTTAAGACTGGGCATGTGACTAGAAAATTGATACAGAATACGATGCAGAAAAACGGGAATTCTTGAACCTGTCCAAGCAATGCAACAGTTGTTTCTTGTACGATTTCTTTAGGTATGTCTGTGGCCATAATTTGGTATTTTTTTTTAATTTTATTTTTATTTTTTTTTTAAGTTTCTGTGACATATTTTTGTAATTTTTAAAATTTACTTGCACATGGAGGGATTTTCACACAAATGTACGAACTTTTATACATTTTAATATTTATCAAGAGATTTCATAAATGCTTTTTTTCACCTTGTTTCGGGGGCCTGCCTGTCTGTTCGGTACTCATTGCAGTTGTTTGACTCACTTGATTTCAAGTTTCTGCCTTGAAGTAGGTGAGAACTGCACTCTTTTGGGTTATTATACAGCAAATAATGGTAATTTCATACCATCATTTTGGGACAACCTATCGGTCCCATCATCAAGGGTCACTATTCGCTGCATAATAACCCAAAAGAGCACAGTTCTCATTTGCCTGACTTGTTTTCTCTTTTCATAAAGATAGTTTAAATACCCAGTTTTTATACCCTTGAATCTGAATATTCTACTATACAGAGGAGTTACAGGACACAGTTCTACAAATGCTTGGATGTGACATAACCTGTTGATTTTTTCTATGTTTGTTATTGCAATGAAATTTCACTTTGAAGGCGCTGGTCTTACTGGGATTGATGCCTCATCACTGAATGAGTGATTCCTAGTGTTTTGAAAGAATGTATTGCCTTCATACTTCAATTTCAAGTCTTAGCCCCCATGATTGTTTGAAGCAAATGCAGTACATTCCTTTCCAACGTTAGATACCACCCCCCAGTGATGTATGTCACATCACAGAAGACTGGTATCTGTACTTACACTGCTGTGAAAACCTCAAAACTTGCAAATTCATTTTCTTCAAACTGCAGTGGATTCAAAAGTACGTGACCAATTTACAGCAAAGATAAGCTATTAAAACCTGCCATATTTGAAGTTGAGAATAGTCCTTCAAATACACCACTTATTCTGGTGGAATGTTTCATTACTTTGACATGTACACTGTGTGTGGGTTGATTGGAAATGCTAAAGGAAGTAATGATTGTGACTTAATAATGTCAGAACCAACACATAACTACTTGAATACTTATAAGACTAAATATAGTTGATCCTTAAAGCATGTGTCTGAACTGTTACCCTGGGCAGGAATGTGAAAGCTGGAATAATGAATCTTGCATACATAGACAATCTAAAACTCCACCATTTACTCACAGAATGTTATGTGTTTTATATAATGCTCTAAATAAACAGCAGTTATTTCCATAAACAATATTAACCATGTGGTCTTTGTAATAAATGTGCAGTGTGTTTTACGTGACATAGGACCTGAATTCTTAAGTACTGTGTGCATGAAATTTGTGCTTAAAGGGCTATATGTTCAGGGCTCTTCAGTTTGTTGTAAACACCAGACAGGGTGTCTGTTCTAAATTCCTCTGCTAGTATAGTAACTAAAGTTTAAAATCATCACTATGGCTTCAGCAGGTAAAGAACTGACATACATGATGAATGTTCGCCATGCCAGTGGCCACTGTTTTATTTATTCCCCCATTACAGGTAATATCTTAACATATTTGCTACATATCCCCTTTCAGTCATGTGGGCATATCAGTATACACTTATTATTTTAGGTGACATCATCCTGTTTTGTATTTCTTATCATTAAAGCATTATATTAACTGATAAACACAACCGTACAGATCTAATATGTTGGTTTTTATTCAGCAGTACTACATGTTTCAGCTGTCTACATCAGCCATCATCAGGTAGGCACTGGTTCACAGAGAGAGTAAACACTGGTTGTTGTTGTTGTTGTTATTGTTATTATTATTATTATTATTATTATTATTATTATTATTATTATTATTATTATTATTATTATTATTATTATTATACGATATGGATGTCTCTTGTCACAGGCTTTTTCTTCCCGGTACTTCTCTTGAACCA
>Ga0123357_10011447_pt1 | contig 11380 bp, 7 predicted proteins | sample TergutEmb28metaG_FD_89873 | JGI IMG/M metagenome (GOLD analysis project Ga0123357, IMG submission 89873) | Embiratermes neotenicus P4 segment gut microbial communities from Petit-Saut dam, French Guiana - Emb289 P4 | ecosystem: Host-associated > Arthropoda: Insects > Digestive system > Gut ...
ATATTATGACCTGTACCGGAGGCTGCGGATACAGTTTTTAGTACTCCTGATGATGGGTGTTGTGGGTACCCGAATCATTTAGAGTGACTTAGCAGTAAAATTAATCAGATTGCCTACTGTTGCTTCTAGTTGGATTTTTATTAATATTGAATTATGATTCACGGAACCATAAGCTTGAAATTACAGTGTGAAATTTACTTTTAAAAACGTAACTGAAAGCAGGAATATTTTAAGGGTCTTAGAAACTGTCGACTTACCGAAAAATACTCTATTCTGCCGTGTTAGTTAAGCAGGCAATTACATAGATACCTGCTGGCGTGGTTCATTATGGACATGCTGTGTTTAAAGCTAATATCTCTGGTGCAAATATTTACTCCGTTAGCTTAAGCCCAGCTGCTTTTCCTGGTTCAATATTTGCTGCGACAGACTAAGAGTGTAGTTTCTCTGACAGATGAGACTTGCAGATGCATTTACAAACGTTTAACCGCCAACGAAATAAACAACCGTGTTTAAAAGGGAAGGAATACTGATGGCACCTGAAACGCAGGAAAGACGAATATATTAAAGAAAGTGACAACGTAATTAATTATGTATTTCATGCTTGTGACAGAACTTCGTTTTTGTTGTTTCAAGAAAGATTTGACGCCTAGAGATAAAATTCAAAACGTGCTGTAATTTGAGGCATCCTGACAGAACAGACCATGTTCAAGTTCAACATAGTTTTTCTGACGGTTTGTGTCAATAACTGTCTATTATTCTAATAATATGCTGTGCACTTTACACTGTCTAATGTATATTGTTGTACATGACCTTCCGAGTGTTATTTCTACTTCATTCTTCAAACAAATGGTTTACTTATGTTAACAAGGTGTGGTATTATATTTAGTTGCTGCAATTGGGTGTCCAGCCGGTGGCAGTGGTCGGTAGACCTGCACAAAAAGTAGGAAAGTGACAGCATAAAAGGAGCAACAATACACAAAAATACAAAAATAATACAAAATTACAAAATACACAAAACAGAAAACAAATTTACAAAACAAGAAACAAACAAACAGAATATTAAAAACATGTCGAGTTATTAGAAAATAAGAAATAAAAGCAAGCAATAACGAGATAACGTACTGTTATAACAGAATGTACGTACAGCAACGTAACTATAAATCAATGATAATACATGCATTTCACCCAAGATCATCACTATACTTCACTTCACTTCACTTTACTGTACTTCACAACGCTTCACTCCCCATTTTCCTCTTCAATGCACTTTTGGACGTTTCGTCACCACCCTTCAAAAGCCTGTCACTTCTCCTCACATATAATTACTTTCCTAATACTCTTTCTAAAAATATGTGATTTACAGGGGAAAGTCGTTAGCGCCCCTGCAGGCAGTTGGTTCCACAGTTTGATGGCCCTATTTACAAAGGAGTATTTACCGAATTTTTCTTTGTTTCCTGGCCCTGATTTTACGATCGTGATCATTCCGGCTCAGGTAACATGGTCCATTTAACCTGTCCCTTATAGATTTCCATTCCCGTTTTCCTGTGCATACTTTGAACAGGTCGCGAATGCGAGCTATCTTCCTACGCTGCGCCAAGGTTTCCCAGTCCGAATCGTTCGTATGATTGCAAATTTAGCTTCTTTCTTTTGCACACAGCCTAACGCCTTTATCTGACCTTCCCTACATGGGTCCCAGCACGAAGCCTCATATTCAAGAATCGGACGCCTTAGTGACCTGCAGACTCAATTACTGTTTCTCTTTAAAAAAAAACACAAACACGTTATGAAATGAAGTGCCTTCCAGGCTTCTTGTACTGTGTAATTAATCTGATCAGCCCAGCTTAAATCGCTGTGTAAGATTATTTCTAAATATGTGCAGCTGCTCGCTTCCGGAATTCTTTTGCCCCTCTCCCCCCCTCCCGCCCCAAATTTAAAGGATCCTTCACCAGTGTCTCGTGAAGTTTACAGCTTTACATTTACTTGGGATTATTTTCATCGCATTTTCTATCGCCCACTCCCCCAGTCTGTCCAGATCTATCTGCAACGTATCTATGTCGCTATCAATCATGATTTTCCTATCTATTATAGAGTCGTTTGCGAAAAGTATAATAGTTGAATTCAAGTACGCACGCGAGAAAAAGAAATGGGCCCAACACGCTCCTCTGCGGTACAACTGACATTACTCTGACTTACAGTGTTGTTATTTTTCGTACTGTAAAATAAATAGGCAAGATGTGAGATAGAAGCCTAACATTTTTAATGTTAATACACCGATGGTAACAGAAAAACAACAATAGAATAAAATTTCCATCTAAGCACCGGCAAAATTTTCACTAGTAAGGAAGAACCTAAAGTCTACTTACTTGCAATCGATTTCTCCGTCAGAGCAATTAAACTAATTAGCTGCAAGGAAATACTCGCTTCGATTCTTGACCAGCGACTAGTTACCCCCACTAAGGCTTTTCGTTACCTCCCACCTGTTCCCAGGCATAAGCAACGATAGGAGTCCAAAACAGTCATTACACATATAACTAAATTCTTTTCGTCCTGTCCAATACAGCATGGCGAGGAAAACCTCTTTACGTGCAAGATGTGCTACTTTGCTAGCAATCACTCTCACTGTCAACAAGAAAGTTGAAGTAACAACTCAAGAAGATAAGCACGCTTCACCGGCTTTGAGAGAAACAGGACAGGAAGGAGCTATTGTTCTTTCGAGTGGTCTTTACAGGACATAAGATTCAACACAGCAGCATTCATTAGGGTGCATAGACAGACATTGAAACTGAAGAAGAAATTCTGGGCGAACTGAGGTTTAAGGAATATATATATATTATTATTATCTGTATGGTTTAACTATATCTGTACAGTAAACAAAATCGGATGGCATTTAAAGGGCGAGATCCAGTGAGAACTAAAATTGTAATAAATAATAAAATTATAGAACGAGTAAATTTGTATAATTATTTAGGAAATATGATATATTATGAAGGAGAATTGGACATTGATAACAAAATAAACAACTTTTTGAAAATTACAGGTGTTTTAAATAATATGTTTAGACCACAAAAAAACTTAAGAAAACAAGAATAAAACTATACAGCCCTTCCAGTCTTGTTATATGGCAGCGAAACTTGGACTATTAAAGGAAGTGACGCCAAAAGAATAACAGCAACAGAAATGAAATGAATGAGAAGAACGACAGGATACACTTGGACAGATTACAAAACAAATGCACAAATTGCAAAGGAACTAAAAATAACACCAATTTTGGAAAAATTACTGGAAAACAAGAGAAGCTGGATACAACATGTAAATAGAATGCCTCGAAAATGATTACCCAGGGTAATGATTTACTACTCCCCAACTGGGAGAAGGAATCATGGTAGACCTTTGAAGAGACTTCTGGATACGTGAGACCGGAACGGGTCAACAAGTGGCCCAACTCCATGACAGATATATGATGATGATGATGATGATTTTATTAGTCTAACTGACGTCGTGGCTAGGTGCGACAGCTATACGTTAGAAGCACTCTCAATTCATGTACTGGTTGCGAATAGACACTTACACCCACAAAATATATTTTTGCAGTCTGAATGAATATTGTCTTCACGTGTTCCCATCATGACATATTTTAATCAGACAGTCCTATGATTTCTGTTGCCTGCATATTTTAGGTCATAAGGGCCAGTTGGCATGACGTCAGAAAACCGCCGCAATGCAGTTTCTCGTCTGCTTCTATGTTTTCCTTTCAGTTGCATAATTTTTCCATTTTGAAGTAGACTATGTCAAAGAAATATTTGTAGATATTTTTAGTTATTTGTAGATAATTGTCTTCTTTTATCTTCATTTAAGTTACACGTCATTTCGGTTTTTTTGGATGTTCCTATTCTCTTATAGAAGTTCATTCATTCATTTTTGGGTTATAAACGCAAAGGATATATGATTGGAACCATCTCACGGCAAAGTACACTGTATCATTTTAAAGTGTAGTTTGCACTCAAAACAAAATATCTGAAATGCTCCTGGAGACAAAAACATTTAAGACCCATAAATATTGAAAACAAAGAAATTGAACAAGTTAAATATTTTAAATATCTTGGATCAACTGTAAACACAGATAATTCAATAGAAGAGGAAATAAAAGAAAGAATTGCTCTAGGAAATAAAGCTTTCTTTGCAAATAAAAAGATATTTCAAAGCAAGCTCATATCTAAAACGGCAAAATTGAAATTATACTTCTCAGTAATTAGACCAGTAGTCACATATGCATGCGAAACATATAGATATTAACATAAACAATAATCAATAGACTAATGGTTTTTGAAAGGAAAATTTTGAGGAAAATATTTGGCCCAACCTATGAAAATGGATCCTGACGGATAAAAACTAATCAGGAATTGGATAAACTAACAAAACATAAGAACATAATAAACTTATCCAGAGCGCAAAGGTTAGGATGGTATGGTCATATCGAAAGAATGCAAGAAGCAAGAATGGTCAAAGCAATATACTCCTGGAAACCCATTTCAAAGAGGCCAACGGGAAGACCAAAGATACGCTGGGAGGATGGTGTTAAAAAAGATATACAGAGGTTAAAAGTGCCAAATTGGAAGACCCTTGTCCAGAATAGAAGAAGATGGAAGGAAAGTGGTTGAGAAGGCCAATACTCTGCACCAAGAGTTGTAGAGCCGTACTAAGAAGAAGAAGAAGAAGAAGAAGAAGAAGTTTATCGTGATATTTGCATCACGATACATTCCCTTTGATGGTGAATTACTACGTGAAACATCTGCACACACCATCTGCACACATCTTTACACATCATCTGCACACACACACACACACACACACACACTGCACACACCATCTACACACATCTTTACACATCATCTGCACACACACACACACTCTGCACACACCATCTGCACACATCTTTACACATCATCTGCACACACACACACACTGCACACACCATCTGCACACACCATCTGCACACATCTTTACACACCATCTGCACACATCTTTACACACCATCTGCACACACACACACTGCACACACCATCTGCACACACACACACACACTGCACACACCATCTGCACACACAAACACACTGCACACACCATCTGCACACACACACACACACACACTGCAACACCATCTGCACACACACACACCATCTGCACACACACACACACACACACTGCACACACCATCTGCACACACCATCCAATCAAATAGATATACATTTATTAATAACAGAAACTTATACTTACGTTTTTTAGAGTAAGGGTTTTTATGTCTGTTATTTTATATCTTTGGCTATTAAGTGGGTTTGAAGTCAATAACACAACTAGTGTTGTGTTAGATGTTATATTCTAAGTTTATATTACACAATGGGGATGGTACAATTCAGACTTATATCTTTGGATTAATTCTGATACTTCTGCAATTTTATTTTGTAAACTTGAATTATTCACAATTTGTATTTTACATCCTTAAAGATGGCAACATAGTTGGCTGAAACATGTTGGGAGTCACTGCGTGTATTAACTAATTTCAATATACTGCTCTGCATTTTTGGTACTGTTATTATATATATTCGAGTAATCCACGGATTATGGATAATTTACGTTATGTTCCCATCAAAATCCTTGATGAGATATAGGTACGTCATGTTTTTTTAGAGACATTGGATTAAATTACTTGCGTAACGAAATAAGACTCAGAAAACTCCAGTCTTAACACATCAGAAGGGAAACTGCAGCGTGGAAAGTGGATGAACCGGTCGCGTTTGTAGTGAGCCACTTCCGACTTAACGGTATTATTTCATTCGTGATTGCTTGAATACTCACTGGACAGGAAGTACAGAGCTTTTCGTAACGACACGTTTGTCTTTAGGGATAATGAAATTTAGTTTCTCACTTTGACATACGATGACGTAAGAAAACAGAATGTGTAGAGATGCGTAACTCGTTCTTAAATTAAGAAAGACGAGTAAAGAGACAAGAATTACAGTGTCCTCATTAGTATTTTGCACACGTACGAAAGTTGACCTCTTATTATGAAAATAGAAAAACAACAAATCAAACTTGAAGGTTGTTTGACCGTGCATCTTCCTCGTGAAATAAAGTACAATGCCAACTTGATGCAACTAGGTAATTTTATTAATGTATTCTTAGCTCCAGTGACACCATCGGGAATTGAATCCGCGACTTTCCAACTTGTAGCGTAGCGCCTCAAACAACTGCGCTACTGCATGTCCCGGGAAAAACAATAAACAACGTCAAATAGCGTAATATTGAAGAACGTTACATAACATCATGTATCACAATTTACCATCTTCACTAACATTTTATGGTAATCAAATACAAGGAAAAGAGGTACATTAAGACAAAGGAAAGGTTAACGTGTTGCAACATAGTCACCTCAGCATGTGAATGGACATGATGAACTGAAGTTAGTGCTACAGGTCCCTGGTGGTGACGTGAAACAAGGAGCTTACTTCCTAATTAGAAAAAGATTCTTTACAGCTATGCCACTTAGCGTATAATTATGACTTCATTTCGTTAATACCATGACGAGAAGCTACACACGTGGCTTTTGTCCGTTTGTATCAACGCCAGTCAGGCGTAACGTATTTTACTTAGTCACCACTTCCACTTTCTTGTTGACAGTGAGAGTGATCGCGAGGTAAGTAGGACACTTTGCACTTGAACAGAGGTGCCTCCACATTGCTGTACCGGAGAAGCGAAAAGGAATTTCAATACCTGTCCCAAGATAATGTTGTATCTCTCGGCCTTCCGTGTTTCATAGCGAAAAAGTGCCATGGGGTCAACACAGGAAGTAGGATACTGACAATATATACATGAAATAAAGTCTTCAGTGACGAGCACAGATTTAATATTCTTTGTGATGGGTCTGTAAGGTGTGGTGGCACCATGCCTACCAACCTAAATATTTAAAAGTGAAAATTACGTAAATGATGGAAGAAAACCAAATTATGGCATACGACATCTTGATGAGGTAGAAAATTACAAACGTTTCGAGAACGTTACTGCCTCCTTCTTCAGGGCGCAATACAGCCCGAATAAATAAAGTTTGGTAAGCCTGTAGGAGGACAGGAGTCGACATGACACAATGAGTTCACAAGTAAGTAAGATAGAACGTAATAAGTTAAATATAATTTGTATCACTTCATCAGAGCACAAAATATGGCGTGCTGTAATGTCTATCTTCCCTTTATTGGACCGTGCATCATTGTGACAGTTGAAGAATAAAAGCCCAACTTGATGTCACTTGTTATTTTATTTCACTCCTTAGGTGCTCAACATGTTTCGGACATTAATATATCCATCATATCTATCAAATAGAAAGTGGCATCAAGTTCGTATTTTATTCTTCAACTATGCTGAAACGTTAATATACAGCCAGTACACAGTACTCTAAATGAACACCTTCGAAGTTCTAACGACAAGCCGGAGCAACGTAGTGACTAGGTTACGGGTCGGATGTTACGGCTTCGAACTCCTGTAGCGGCAAGTGGTATTACTCTTATCCAAAACATCCAGACAGGCTCTGAGGCTCAACCAGCTTTCCATTCAATGGGAAACGGGGTAATTTTTCAGAGATAAATCAGCCGAAGCGTAATGTTATCCACCTATATATGTGTATTGCTGTTTTTACTTTAGATACCGGACTGCTGGCTAGAAGTCAGTATCTGGAAGGTCCTGTGACCGGCCACTTCGACATAGGTTTTTCTTGGTTTCCCTGTTTCTAAAAGCAAATGCTGAGATGGTTCCCAATATTCCAAGTTACCACTACATGCTTCTCATGTAGCCCTCCCCACTTAAATTTAGTAGTAACCAATTTCATGTTTTGTTTACATGTAAAATAACCAATGCAACCGGGTAACAACCTAATTGCAGTAAATAAATATTATTATTATTATTATTATTATTATTATTTTATATATATATATATCTAGTTCCCAGCTTGAGAATGAGGGGAGTTAAACTTCTACTCCTCGTACATGCCCTCATAACCTGTACATAGACAACTTTCTCTTCAAGACCATAGCATAAATAAACAAACAAATTAGATAATCGCATAGTCCAAAATTCCCGATATGCTCATTATATTTTCTCTGATTTTCTCGAAAAAAAAAATAATAAAATTTGCTCTCTGATAAGTTCGTGTTCGAAGCAGCAATATACAATATATTTTATAGATCATTTATTTGCATGCACGTGGGCTCAAAAAGTTTGTAGAAAGAAGCTCCTATTAACCTTTTAAAGACGAAACGCAGAGTGCTTTAGTTAAAGACCCAGTTCTTACCGTGCAGTAAACACTATTCATCTCGGCTATAAACACTGATCAGTTTATGTTATATGGGGCAGAAGTCGCTGTGTTTTCTGAGATAAATACAAAACACATAAATACAGTGTGGACAGAATGGGTAATTCTTAAGTGTTAAACCTGTCGGTGCACGAAAGCAGTAGGCTTTAGAGGTTAATTATTGTAAATAATGAACACTTCGGTAATATTCGCGAGTGTTTAGGAGAACAGCAACAAATATACTCGAGCCTTCAAGACGATTACTTCTCAGATGATATATTCTGGTTTTTATCAACGTATAGGTTTTAGAATGACACCGACGTTTAAAAAATCATGTTGCCTCCAGCTGCAGGGTGACGAAATTTTGCGTCGATAACAGCATATGCTTACACAAGAAGTAATGTAGTCCTTGAATATTAAGGCGACATATCCATAATTATTTGTCTGCAGCCTTCACATAATATCCCACATGACCACAGTCTTCTTTTTCTTGGTTTAAGTAAACTAACAATGTGTTGTCGACAGTAAATGATAGATGCTTTTAAGAGATTACTCTTTGTTAGGTCCAGGTAATCAGGAATCATGCTCGTACGAAAAGAGAAACGGATTGTCACACCGAACCGTTAGATCAAGGCAACACTCAGAAGGAAAAGAAACGTTGTGGAAAGTAGAGAAGTTTTATCGAGTACTATCAAGTCTTTAGGATTGCGAAATATCTTGCGTGCGTTACGGAAATCAAGGAGCAAAAGATCACTACTTGGGACCTGTTGGAAACCCGTCGTGAAGGGATCTTCGTAAATATTTCGCGGTTAAATATGAATTTTAAGGATTGTGATGCAGAAATATTACTCAAGAGTGTTGTCCCAAAAGTAAGCGTACTGATTTTCATATGTACGAAATGGTAAAGTAGCACCACATTGATGTATATCGGAGCTTTGGTAGTGATCTTGGCTGCATGTCCATACTTGTTTCAACTGGATTGGTTGAATCAGTCGTACGCTACTACTGTTTGTATATGGTCATGTTTTATAACCTCGTTACGTTTGCGATGTAGGAAAATATAGAACAAGGATACGCTATCAAATTTTGTGTGAAACTCAACAAATCTGCGACAGAGATATTTGATTCCTTAACTGAAGCTTATGTAGATTCCACTCTATGGAGAACTATGGTTTTTAAGTGGCACAAAGCTTTCAAAGAGGACCGAGAAAATTTTGAAGAAGACCCTCGTTCTGGACGACCAATCTCGTCAATAAATGATCAAAATGTGGAAGTAGTGCGAGCTGTGATGGCGAAAGACCGCCAAATGAGTGCCAGGATGATGGCAGAAGAAATGGGCTTGGACGAAAATGCAGCTCATAGAATTCTAACAGATCATTTCGAAAAATTTGTGCAAAATTAGTGCCGAAAAACTTGTCTGTGGAGCAAAAAGCGAACTGGTTGGAAATTTGTCAGGATTTGATTGAAGACTTGAAATTGAGCCAGATTTTTTTTGATAAAGTAACAGCAGGAGATGAATCATGGGTGTTCGACTACGATCCCGAGACCAAACGGCAAAGTGCAGAATGGCACACGAAAAGTCCTCATCTTCCGAAGAAAGTATGCATAAGCAGATCCAGGATGAAAACTATGATTATTGTTTCTTTCGACAGCAGTGACATTGTGCGCAAAGAATTTGTACTTCCAGGACAGACATTTAATCACGCCTGCTACAAAGATATCTTGGAACGACTTCGAAAATGGGTCCAGCGAGTCCGAACGGACATTGCAGACGACAGGGTGCTGCACCACCATAAAGCGCCAGTTCACACTGCGGTTTCAATTCGAGAATTTCTGGAGAAGAAAAATATTTCTTTACTTCCACATCCTCCCTACAGCCCAGATCTAGCTCCGTGCGATTTCTGTCTCCTCTTTAAGTTGAAATCGAAGTTGAAGAGTCATCATTTCAGGACGATGGAAAACATACAAAAAATTGTAACCGATGAGCTACACACACTTAAGGAAAATGACTTCCGGTACTGCTATGATCAGTTGAAAAAACGTTGGAACCACTGTATAAATTCCCAAGGGTTACACTTTGAAGGAGATAACTTGTAATTTCTGGTGAGTCCAATAGACATTTAAATAAAAATCAGTACACTTACTTTTGGGACAAACCTCGTACACCTGCAATATTCAGTCTTTCAAAGAACATTTTTGCAGTTTGTGTTCCCAGGTAGTTTGATGTCTGCTAGTCTTATGATGATTTATTATGTATTTCATAATTTTTCCATGGAGTGGGTTAAGTGATCGTGCACTTCTGCCTTCAGACTCAAAAAATATTGTAGAAAATAAATAATCACGTAAACAAACGTTCCTTGAAAAGCGACATGAATAATGTGATACAAAATAAAGAAAACCCCTTGAAAAGGTGAAGCGTAACTAAAACAAAGAAAATGGAGCTAATTGAACAAAACAAAACGTAGAGAGCACATAACAAGTAAACAAACAAGAAATGGTAGAGAGGAAAGCAAAAAGCAAAAGACGTGAGCATATAAGGAAGTAAGAAAAGAATAGAAGAACAACAGAAAAAGTAAAGAAAGAAAGTTAGAAGAGAACAAAATAGCAGGCAGTGCGGCAAAGCAGGAAAATAAACAAATAAAAAACAAGAGAAAGAAATGAAAGGACTAGGACTTTACTGGTTATAAAGAGAGTGATAGTTCTATAGTGGGCCAAGTACAACTTTAAATTTATATCTTTAATTAATTATTTAATGACAATAAAGTAAACTGTCTTCTAATTTCTGTTCCAGGAGCGCTTGTACTGACGGGGTTTGGTGCCTTATTTCTAGTTGCTGCATACACAGCGTTTGTTGTGAGGCCTTCTGACGTCATTGTCAATTCTGTAAGTTACTGAAAAACGGTATCATGCGCTGATAGAGTACTACCACACAGCAACAGCAGCAGCAACAACAACAACTACTACTACTACCACCACCACCACGACCACCACCACCACCACCACCACCACCACCACCACCACCACCACCACTACTACCACCACCAC
>Ga0123357_10011448_pt1 | contig 11379 bp, 9 predicted proteins | sample TergutEmb28metaG_FD_89873 | JGI IMG/M metagenome (GOLD analysis project Ga0123357, IMG submission 89873) | Embiratermes neotenicus P4 segment gut microbial communities from Petit-Saut dam, French Guiana - Emb289 P4 | ecosystem: Host-associated > Arthropoda: Insects > Digestive system > Gut ...
CGGTTTGCTGGATGGTATTCATAATAACGGCATTCCGGATGCGGTGTGCGTGGTCGGCATATGCGCCTCCTCTGTCTCAACCATAGTGAAAAAAGATGGTGAGTCAATCCCCCCGCGTAGAGCGCGGTTGCCTATACACAAGCAAAGGGCGCAAATCATCTTCCATCACGCGGAAACGTTCATTCGGCGCAAGGGCAACCCAGCGCAGCATCAGTTCATGAAGCCGCTCCCAGCTTGCCGCGATACGCAGGTCGTTAATGCGCAAAAATACGTCACAGGCTGCAAAAGCTGTTCGTGCATGTTTTTGTTGCCATATGCAACGTGATTACAGTATGTTGCTGCTGCCATATGTGCAAGGTTCCGGTTTACCATATAATGGAGAGTTCTTTGATGAAAATCTCTATGGACAAGCTTTGCATGGTGTTTTCTCATGCGTTTGACATTATTGAAAATGAGCAATTAGGCGCAAGCGAAAACCACAGTTTACGGGTCGCCGTTCTATGTATCGCCATGGGAAAGAGGCTGGGGTATGACGACGACGCCATCTCCGCGATTGCCACCTGCGGTATGTTCCATGACAGCGCGTTGACCGAATATCATCTTTCGCAAGAAGCAGGTGGGCTGCAAGAGCGGAACATGCTCCTTCACTGTGAAAAAGGACAGGAAAACGTGTCGTGGCTGCCGTTCAAGACCGATATCGGCAAGCTCATTCTGTATCATCACGAGCGAGGCGACGGCAAAGGCCCGTTCCAAAAGAAAGAACACGAAATCCCGTTAGAGGCGGCGCTTATCGCCGCAGCAGACGCGGTCGACGCAACACATCACCTCCAGCATGTCCCAGCCTATCAACTCCCTGCCTTGCGTAATCAAATCGCATCTCACGCCAATATATACTCAACAACCGCCGCAATAGACGCCCTGCTTGATGTATTCAACGAAGATTTACTTGAAACGCTGCGCGACGGGAATATTGTACATACCATAGCGAGTGAACTGCCTCCCTGGGAAGTGGATCTGCATGAACCCAGAGTCATTTGCATAGGGGAATTCATCGCGCGGGTTATCGACTATAAATCGGTGTTCACCCGTATGCATACGAGCCAGATAGCCAACCGCTCCTGGATTATGTCCGGGCATTACGGTTATGGAATTGAGGAGCGGAATGCGCTTTTTCTTGCGGCGTCGCTGCACGACATCGGTAAAATAGCAATACCAACCGAGATACTGGAAAAACCTGGCAAGCTTGACGATGCAGAATTCAATATTATCAAGCAGCATGTTAACAATACGCTTGATTGGCTCAGTACAATTCCTGATTTTGAACTCATCAGAAATTGGGCCGCTGATCATCATGAAAAACTGAACGGATTCGGTTATTCCCGCGGCAAAGTAGAGGCCACGCTGGACTTTAATGCCCGCCTGTTGGCATGCATTGATATTTATCAGGCTGTCAGTGAATCGCGTCCTTATCACACAGCCAGGAGCCATGAAGAAACGATGCAGATCCTTTACGGTATCTCATCAAAAGGCCACATTGACGCGAAAATAGTCAAAGACATTGATGACGTTATGGCGGAATATTCAATGCAGAAAGTCCTTTCTCCGGTTATCGACGAAGTGTGCAAGTTGCACAGGCTGCAAAGGATCGGTGATCCCGCAAAACGCTGTCTCAAAATTGGAACGCAGAAAGGATATTTGAACGTCTAAACTTGACCTGTCCGGCCGCTTGAGCCACAGTGCAGCCAGCATGATCCCCAAAAGCGCCTTGCTGCGCCTCAATGCCTTTCATGTCGTCAACGACGGCTTGTACGATTCCGTCCCCATCCTGCTTTCCTTCATGTTCATAGCTTTTGGCGCGGGAGAGCGGGAAGTGGGCATTGTTACGGCTTGCGCCGCGGCATGCAGTACCCTGCTCAGCCTTTCCTCCGTCTGGATATCGCGCAAGCTTCGCATGGCGCATATTTTCGCTCTGGTCAGCACCTTCTACGGCATAGGCTTTCTTGCCAACAGCGTGGCCTGGAATATCCCGTTCTCGGGATGCTTCTTCGTTCTGGCGCTCTGCGGGCACGGGATCTTCCATGCGATGGCGTTCTCCTATATCAGCGCCCACACGGAACGCCGTTTTTTGGGCAAAATCCTGGGCGACTTTACCGTCGTCGGCGATATCGGGCGCATCCCTTTGGTGTCCTTCGCGGGTTTTGCCGCCGCCTTCTCCCTATGGGGCGTGCCGGGCTGGCGTTTCGTCAGCTTGTCCTACGGCGCGGCAGCCCTGCTGGCTGCAATCTGGCTGCTCGCGTCCGCCCGGCATTTTCCCGACCGACCGGAAGACAACGAAGCCTCTGAAGAAACGCAAGCGCGCCGGCTGCCCGCTTTCGCCCTTCTGCGCGACAAAGATGTGGCCTTATCCATGTTGTCAAGCGCGCTGAACGCGTTCAGCAGCGACCGCATCTTCACCTTTCTGCCGCTTTTGCTTTTTGCCAAAGGGATTGAACCGGAGCGCATGGGCGTCTTCGCTCTGGGCTTCACCTTGGGCAGTTGTCTGGGCAGAATGGCCTGCGGCAGGCTGATTGACCGCTTCGGCTCCCGGCCGATCTTTGCGTCGGCTTCTCTGCTCATGGCGGCGCTGCTTCTGCTGTTGACGGCGGCCGAACATCTCATCCTCATCGTCGCCCTGTCGCTCACCCTCGGCCTTGTCGCCCGCGGCGCGGCGCCTGTAGTGCAAACCATAGTCACCGAACCGGAAAACGCCCGGCGTAACTACGCGGGCATTTTTTCCATGAGCACCTTTTTCCGGGGCAGCATCAATATCTGTACGCCGCTGATCTTCGGCTTTGTGGGCGCGAACTTCGGCATGCACTGGAGTTTTTGCATCATGGCGGGCGGCGCGTTTCTGGCGGCGCTTCCCATGCTGTTGCTGCGGACAAAACAGCAGCCCGGTTCGCCGTGATCGTGCGTCTGACGACAAACCGGGCCCTGCCTTGCGCAAATCAAGTGCTTATCTTGTAATTTTTTTCATAAACTCCGCTAACACATCCTTCATGTCCGGACGGCCGATTTCTTGCAGGCTGTATTCCACCCGTGTGCTTGGCTTGCTGATCCGTATGACCCTCTCCAGGTCGATGGGCGTGGCGATGACCACGGAATCGCAATCCGTACGTTCAATGGTAGCGCTCAGATCGCTCATCTGCTGTTGCCCGTAGCCCATAGCCGGCAGCAAGGCGCCGATATTGGGGTAAATGCGGAAGGTTTCCGCCAGTCTGCCCACGGCATAGGGTCTGGGGTCAATGATGTCCGCCGCGCCGAAACGCTTGGCCGCAACGATGCCGGCGCCGATTTTCATCTCGCCGTGGGTCAGGGTCGGGCCGTCTTCTACGACCAGAACCCGTTTGCCGCGTATGACCTCAGGCTTATCCACGCTCAGAACGGAGGCCGCGTCCACCACCACGGCACGGGGATTCACCCGCGCGATATTGGTTCTCACCGTCTGGACATTATCGAAATCCGCGCTGTCAATCTTGTTGATGACCACCACATCCGCCAGGCGCAGGGTGACTTCGCCCGGATAATAGGCGAGTTCATGTCCCGGCCGGTGCGGATCCACCACCGCAACCATCAGGTCAGGACGGTAGAAGGGAAAGTCATTGTTTCCGCCATCCCACAAGATCACGTCGCAGCCTTTGGGATCGTTTTCCGCCGCGCGCAGGATCGCCTCGTAATCCACGCCCGCATAGATAACATTTCCGCGCGCTATATGCGGTTCATACTCCTCCATTTCTTCAATGGTGCATTTGTGCTTGGTAAGATCGTCAATGGCGGCGAAGCGTTGTACTTTTTGCGCCTCAAGATCGCCATAGGGCATGGGGTGGCGGACGGCGATCACTTTCAAGCCGTTGGCCGTCAAGACCTCAGCTATGCGGCGGGAGGTCTGGCTTTTGCCGCAGCCTGTGCGCACCGCCCCAACGGCGATGACGGGCTTCGTGCTTGTGAGCATGGTGTTTTTGTGGCCCAGCAGCGTAAAATCCGCCCCGGCGGCGTTTACTTGGGCGCCCAGCCCCATGACCAGCGAATACGGGACGTCGCTGTAGGAAAAGACGCATTCATCCGCGTCAAGGTCTTTGATCAGCCGCGCCAGGTCGTCTTGCGCGTAGATGGGGATGCCTTCAGGATACAAACTGCCGGCAAGAGCGGCCGGATATTTGCGATCCGCTATGTCCGGAATTTGCGCGGCGGTGAAGGCCACCACCTTGTAGGCGGGCTTATCCCGGTAATATGCGTTGAAATTGTGAAAATCCCGCCCGGCCGCTCCAATAATGATAATTTTCCGTTGGGTCATATACAACTTCCTTTGTGTAAACAGAGAGTTTTGCATGCATCTTGCGGAACGCAATGATGGCGGCTCCGGATGAAGCGCCGTGAGAATGCCAAATTAACGGACAAAGGTCGAGAGAAAATCAGGCAGTGCCGGATCTGTTTTCCGTTCAGTTCCCTATCTGCCGCAGCAGGGCAAAGCTGGCGATGCCCAGAAAGGTCATGGCAAGCGAACCGCAGAGGTGCAGCGCGGCCGCCGCCGCGGCCATGGCGACACGCCCCTGTTGCAGCAGGGTGACCACTTCAGCGGAAAACGTGGAGAAGGTCGTCAACGCGCCGAGGAAGCCGGTGACGGCAAACAGCCGCCATTCAGGCGCAATGGAAGGAAAAAACGCGAAAAAGCTCATACACAGGCCGATACAGTATCCGCCGACAAGATTCGCCACCAGGGTTCCTATGGGGATGGGCGGAAACAGAAAATCCAAGGCCAGGCCGAGCAGCCAGCGGGATATGGCGCCTGCGGAAGCGCCCGCGCTGATGGCGAGAAGGGAGACGGGCATAGGGCAAGCTCAGGATGCGCCGGGCAGGACGCCGTTGACGGTTTCGCGGCAGGCGGGACAGACGCCGTAGAGATAGAGGCGGTGGCGCGTTGGAACAAAACTGTGCTGCCGGGCGAGGTCTTCCTGCAAGCGCTCGATGCCCTCGCTGAAAAACTCGATGGTAAGCCCGCAACATTCGCATATGAGGTGATCGTGGTGTTCGTCGGCGTCCAGGAGGCGTTCAAAGCGGGCCAGACCGTCCCCAAAGTACAGTTCACGAGCCAGACCCGCATTGCACAGCAGTTTGAGCGTACGGTACACGGTAGCCTGGCTGACGGTAGGATCCCGCCTCCTGGCCGCGCCCAACAGTTCCTCAGCGGCGCAATGCCCTTCAAAATCCAGAAAGGCCCGCAGGATATGCAGACGCTGCTGGGTATTCTTATACCCCTTGCGCAACAGGTAGTCCTTAAAGACACTCAGCGAATCCTGCATGGGGGCTCCTGATCGCCGCCGTTCACAGGCCGACGGATGGACGCTGTGTAGCACAGGCCCTGTCGCGCCGCAAGGCGGACATCGCCATAGCATGCAAGCGGGACGCCGAGGGCTGCGTCCCCTGCTTGCTTTTTCCCCTGCTTTTTTTTCTTGGCCTTGGTCTTGGACTCCTTTGCCGCCCCGCTTTTCGTTTTCGCCTGTTCCGGCGCGCCCTGCGATCGCATTTTCTCCATCAATATCTTGTAGCCGTCCCGGGCGGAGGCGGCGTAGCTCGGTTCCAGCACCAGAAAATCCGCGCCCAAGCGCGTGAAATGGTATATGCCGCCGCCGGATTGCAGGGCGATCTCGGCCTGCGCATCCAACAGCACTTCGAGCGGCCTGCCTGCGCTCCGTACAAGCTCTCCGCGTTCCGAGCGCGATATTTCCACCATCTGCCGGGCATCCAGGTCAAACTCGGCATCGTAATAATAGGCATCGTTCGTCTGTGCCGCATAATGCCAGCGTCCCCGGATCTTTTCCCTCGGCGCCTTGAAGCTCGCTCCCTTACGCAGGAGTATGGGATTCTTGACGCCCAGGAAAAGAAGCACATCTTCATGCACGCGGAGTATCGCGCGCACATCGCCGGGATAGGAGCCGGCCTTGCCGGCGGCGTAGCGCAAACCGGCGCCCTTTCCCTCACGCAGAACATAGTTTGCACTGTTTATTCCGTCTTCCAGGATGCCGGATGTTTCATTGATGCGCACCGCGCCTTCCTGATTCCCATAATACACCCATTCACCGCTGATTCCCGGCGTTCCCGCCAAGGCATGCTCGTTCAAGACGCACAGCAGTGCGAACAGGCAAAAAAGCGCGCGCATCAAAGCGTCCCCTGTACGGTCACGTAGTTGCACAATCGCCGTGGATCCTTTGTCCACGGGCCAGCCATACTCTCCCTCTTTGCAAGAAATTTCAATCGGCAAAAAAAAATCGCCGACGGCACACGTGCGGCGGGTTAAGATTTGGGCATGCAAACCGATATGCTATGTGCCGTACGCAGTATGGGGCAACGGACACGCCCCGCGCGGGAAGCTGAAGCTGCCGGCGGCCTTGACTACAAAGGCGTATCCTGTAAAATGGCTACGGACGTTTTCTGCCAAGCGGCGCGTGAAAAAGCTCGCAGCTTGGCAGGCCATGATACGCCCAAGCACTGTACGACTGTTCCAGGAGCCGCGTTGCGCAATCTTTACACTCATTAAGGAGTTCGCGATGACTACCAAACGCAAAATTATTTTCGGTTTCCTGTTTTTGGTCATAATCATAATCGGCATGGCCGGCTACGGGTATCGGGGACTCCAACATTCTTCCGATCTCTTTGTGGAATACCAGCGTTTGGCCCGCCTGAACGCGGGCACAAGCGATCTGACCACGGCCTTTGGCGAGGTGAGCACAGGCCTGTACCAGTTTCTCGACAATCGTGAAACGAAGTACATGGACAAGGTGCACAAGGACATGGACGCTACGCGCAAGATCATCGCTGAGAACTTGGTGGACGTGCGCAAACCCGATAGGCGGGCCACGCTGCAAAAGGTGGATGCCGACATGCAGATGTACCGGAGCGTTGCCGACCAGCTCCAGAAGAACATCGCGGACGCCTACGCCCAGTTTACCGGCGTGGTGTTTACCCACATGGAATCTATGGGCGGGGATATACTCAGCGTCTGCGCTCTGGCCCAGAGCACGGGCAATAGCGAGGCTCTGTACAAATTCGCGCAGGCCTTGAAGAGCCTGGCCGAAACCCGCGCCACTTTGGCGCGCTACGCCGAATCGCGCGATCCCGCGCACGGGGTGTCGGCAAAAAACAGACTCAACAAGCTCGGAGAGGATTTGAAGAGCGCAGGGGCGCTGCTGAAAACCGATGAAGGGAAAAAAACATTTGCCGGCGCGATGCGGGCGTTTGCGGCGGTCGTTGAAGACTTCGCCCGCATGCAGTCCTTGTATCAAGAGTCTGATAAAAATCTGTCCCAGATGCAGGGTCTACGTGAATCCCTGACAAATATTGCCATGAAGGTCAGCTCGGACGTTGACGTGGAAATGAAGACGAACGGCGACACCATGCTCGCCGGCGAGGAGCAAATCCGGAACGCGATGATGATCAGCGGCATTGCAGGCACGCTTATCGGCCTTCTGTGCGCGCTTGTGATCATCCGGGGCATCATCCAGGTGCTTGGAAACCTCAGCGGCTTCGCCGGAGCTGTGGCCCAGGGCGACTTCAACCACCAACTGAAGGTGACGGAAAAGGGCGAAATCGGGATCATGGTGGACGCCATGCGCCAGATCCCTGCGGTGCTCGAGCGGGTCATGATGCAGACCAAAAACCTTGCCAACAATATTTCCATGGGCCACTACCGCGATTGCCTCGACGCGACGGCCTTTTCCGGCGCCTTTGCCGAACTGACCAAGTCCGTGAACTTTGTGGGCGGCACCTTTGCCAAGGTGCTGGACACTTTGCCCGTAGCGCTGATGACCTGCGCAAAAGACAACAACATCCTGTTTTTGAACCAGATCGCCCAGAAGTCCCTGGGCGGCGAGCATATCGGCACAAAGTGCGGCGGGCACTTCAAAGCCACACAGTGTACCGGCAGCGACTGTTTCGGGGCTTGCGCCATGTCCAAGAACGCTGTGCACACGGGAGAAGCTACCGTCCATCCGCTGGGCAAACGCATGGAAATCGCCATGTCCGCCCTACCCCTGCATGATCTTGCCGGAACCGTTACCGGTTACATGGAGGTGATCTCGGATATCACGGAAGTCAAGGACAAGCAGGCGACCATGGAGCGGGTGGCCAAAAGCGCCGCGGAAATCTCGGATCGGGTGGCCGCCGCCGCTGAAGAGTTGAGCGCCCAGATAGAGGAGATTTCGCATGGCGCCGAACTGCAGCGCGACCGGGTGAGTTCCACGGCCGCCGCCATGGAAGAGATGAACGCCACCGTGCTTGAGGTGGCGCGCAACGCGGGCCAGGCCTCGGAACAGAGCGGCAGCTCACGCCAAAAGGCCGAGGACGGCGCCAGGCTGGTCAACAAGGTGGTGGGGGCCATCAACTCGGTGAACACTGTGGCCGTGACCCTGCAGGACAACATGCACGAGCTGGGTAAACTGGCCGAAGGCATCGGCGGGGTGATGAACGTGATTTCGGACATCGCGGATCAGACCAATCTTCTGGCCTTGAACGCGGCCATTGAAGCGGCAAGGGCCGGCGAGGCCGGACGAGGATTCGCGGTGGTGGCCGACGAGGTGCGTAAACTGGCGGAGAAGACCATGACCGCCACCCAGGAAGTGGGGACGAGCATCACTGCCATCCAAAGTTCGACGCGCACCAACATAGGCGAAGTGGGCAAAGCGGTGGAAAATATCAGCGAGGCCACCGGCTTGGCCAACTCCTCCGGCGAGGCTCTGGGAGAGATAGTTGACCTCGCGGCGGCAAGTTCCACAGTGGTCACTTCCATCGCCACGGCGGCCGAAGAACAAAGCGCCACGTCCGAAGAAATCAACCGGGCCATTGAAGAAATTAACCGCGTGGTGGGCAGCACCACCGACGGCATAGTGCAATGCACGGCCGCTGTGCAAGAACTTGCGCGCATGGCTCAGGAGCTGCGCTCCACAATGGCTTCCTTGCGATGATCCGCCGCGCCCGGCGGCGCAATGCGGCCGCAAAAGCGGGGCTTTTCCCGCTTTTGCGGCCGCATGGATGTCCGGTGCTGTCTACAATTCGTCCGGCAGTTCCTTGAGTTCGGCCAGCGTGAACACCGGACCGTCCACGCACACGTATTTGTGCCCGATATTGCAGCGCCCGCAGATGCCGATGCCGCACTTCATGCGTTTTTCCAGCGTCGTAACAATCTGTTCACCCGGGAAGGCTAGTTTCTGCAGAGCCTGCAACGTAAATTTGATCATAATCGGCGGCCCGCACACCACGGCCACGCAGTTTTTGGGATTGGGAGCCAGCTCCAGCAACACGTTCGGAATAAGCCCTACCTTGTGTTTCCAACCTTCAAAGGGGGCGTCTATAGCCAACGTAACGTCCAAATGCCCGCTGTTCAGCCAACTGTCCACTTCGTAGCTGTAGGCCATGTGCTGCGGACTGCGCGCCCCGTACAAAAGGCTGAGGTTGCCGTAGTCCTGTCTCTTGTCCAAAAGATGCAACATAATGGTGCGGATGGGCGCCATACCAATGCCGCCGCCCACAAAAAACACATCCTTGCCCTTCCACTGCGCATACGGAAAAAAGTTGCCCAGCGGCGCGCGCAGACCCACCTTGGCGCCTGCCGCAAGCTTGTGGATGGCGCTGGTTACTTCGCCGGCCTGCATAATGGACATCTGGAGATAGTCCCGTTGCGAGGGCGGCGAGTTAATGACAAAGGTAGCTTCCCCGGCGCCGAAGACGGAAAGCTGGCCCACCTGGCCGGGCTCGAAAGTGAAACGCTTCATCTTCGCGGAATCGTCCAGGACAAGCCGCAAGGTCACAATCTCGGCCGTTTCCTGAATACGCTCAACCACGGTGGCCACATCCGGCAGATAGGGATTCGCGCCCGGCGCCGGCGCTACGGCCTGCGCGGCCGGAACGTGCGTCTCCTTTTTCACCGGCAGCCCGGCTTCGCTCCTCGCGGGAGTCCTGCTTTCCCGTTTGGCAAGCGCCTTGGGTGCATGCAGCATGGGGGGCTGGGCCTCATTTTTGGCCGGAATCCGGCCGGCGCTCTTAGCTGGAACGCTTGCCTGCTTCCCGGATACAGCCGGCGCTTCAGACCTGATGCCGGCATCGCCGACTTTTACAGGCTGCTTTTCTTGCTTGCTGTTTTTCTTTGCCGCCGCGGCTTTTTTTGCACTGCTCATATCTTTCCTCGTTAGCTCTCCATCCCCGCCAGGACGATCCGGCGGATATCCAGATGCACAGGGCAGTTCACAATGCAGCGTCCGCAACCGCTACAGGAAAAGGTCCCGTTCCACACCGTCGGGTAGTAGCTGAACTTGTGCAACACCCGGTTGCGCATGCGCAGGGCTTTGGCCATGCGTGGATTGTGGCCGCGGGCTTCGCGGGTGAACAACGCGGACATGCAACTGTCCCATGAGCGCAAACGGCGTCCTTCAGCGCCTTCACCCTCGTCGCTGATATTGAAGCAATAACAGGTGGGGCACATATACGTGCAAGCCCCGCATGACAGGCAGTGCGCGGTCATAGCCTGCCAGAAGCCGACGTCCGCGAAACGCTTGCCGAGCGCCCCGCGCGCCTTGCTCAAATCAGGAGCTGGCGGGCGCATGTCCATGCCGGCCTTACGCGCCGCCTTGGCGGCGGCAAAATGCGTTTCGCCTTCCGCAAGCAAGTCCGTCAGGCCGCTGCCGCACAATAAAGCTTCCCCTTCCGGGCTTACGGCCTCAAGCACGAAGCCGTCCTCAATCCGCGTCATCAGCACATCGGAACCTTCGCTGTCCGCCGGCCCCTTGCCCACCCAATCACAGAAGCAGGTTGCGCAAGGCGCGTTACACGTCAGGCTGACGACCAGCAAGGCTTTACGGCGCGCGGCATAATACGGATCGCGATACGGGCCGTTCAGATAAGGCCGGTCAAGTACGGCAATGCCTCTGGCATCGCAGGGGCGGCAAGCAAAAATGATGGCCGGCACGGCTTCCTGCACGGCGGACAAAACAAGCCCGGGCTCACCCGCGATCTTGCCGTCAGCATCCGTATCCGCGCTTTCCTTGAGTTTGGTGAAGGTGAACAGCGTTTCGCAGGCGGGCAGCACCGCCGCCTTGGGCGACACGGTGGCGCGCGCAAGACAAAGTTCCCCGCCCGCGTATTCCCGAAACATCACGCTCGCGCCTTCACGGACCGGAACCAGCAGCCGCGCCCGTGCGGCAAGTCCGGCGGCAAGCCCGGCCAGACCGTCTGTGGATACATAGCGAAGAGCGTTCATTTCCATTCCCTCTCATGGATATGCTTTTCTTCCACCTCGTAGCCGAGCAACGGCGGCTCCGCAGCGACGTTCATGCCCGCCTTGTAGCCGTCAAA
>Ga0123357_10011449_pt1 | contig 11379 bp, 5 predicted proteins | sample TergutEmb28metaG_FD_89873 | JGI IMG/M metagenome (GOLD analysis project Ga0123357, IMG submission 89873) | Embiratermes neotenicus P4 segment gut microbial communities from Petit-Saut dam, French Guiana - Emb289 P4 | ecosystem: Host-associated > Arthropoda: Insects > Digestive system > Gut ...
AACAAGCCGCACTGCGCAGCAGCTGTGCGACCTTGAGAGAGTGAAGCCACAACCTCCACCCTCCCTCCTGCTCGGGTTAGAACCTGTTCAGTCCTGTCTGGGAGTTGCTAGAGTGATGAGCAATTATGGTTACAAAAAAAAAAATCATTCCCGGTCACATTTGAACCACCTTGTAGCACATACTATAGGTAACACCGCCTTAGGCATCCACTATGCTTTCTTTTCTGTTTTACTTAATTATAATCAAAATATTAAGATTTATTCTTCAGAAGTGCTGATACTTGCACTCCAATACCTATATTGTATTATACACTTAGATTTATAATAATACTACGTATTTTGAGTGTAATAGTTCGTTAATTTTGCATGTTCGGCCAATTACCATTGACTATATTATTATTATTATTATTATTATTATCATCATCATCATCATTGTTATTAGATTAGTTAACAGCGCTGTCAGTATCAGACTACATAAACTCTGATGACAGGATAAGTGATAAACTAATACTCAGTTGGCAGGATGTGGAGGGAAGCGATTGTGTTCTCATCTGAGGTGGACCACTATCCTGACATTTGCCTAGAGGGACTTGAAAAGAACTATGAAAATCCTCGGAAGGATATCTGGTGTCCAAGCCGAGATATGAACCGCACCTCCCGAACTTTCGACGCTGAGTGGGAATCGCGACGTTCCGCTTACTACTACCACTACTACTACTAACACTGTTATTAGTACCACCACTCCCATTACTACTAATACGGCTTAAACCATTACTTCAAGATCACTACACCTCTAAAAAAAAAAAAACAGCTTTCTTCCAGTATCCAAATAACAGAAAGACAGATTTACACAGAAACTAATGCCTAATAACATCCATGAAGGTCACATAGTACACATTACCTGCAGTTCACCAAAAACAAATTGCAACTTTGTATTCATTAGAAGCACGTCCCTGAGGGAGCCACAGAAAATGTCAGTTAGCAGTGACCTGTGAAGAAGAACTAAATGACCAGTTTCTTCAACAACCCACACCAGGAGGAGGAGTTGTAAGAGAAAGAAAAATACTCCAGTATCAATAAAGTAAATCGGTCACTAATCAACAAACACAGGTGCAAGGCATGAAGCACAATTCACAGAGGTAAACTAGCCGATGGGAGGGACGTATTGGCCTTCGTTCATTGTATAGTCTATTCAGATACAAATATTTGTACACTTATAGGATCGACATTCAAGTACAATCTTGTCAATAAACGGCAAAAAGGGCGGCATTCTAGAATAAACTTTTCTTTTCCTGGGATTCAAAAGGAAACAAGGCTTAAACACACACACGGACTTTTACTAATTCACAAACATATAACATAGTACACTACAATTACCATCAGTAACCCCAAAACAAACCTTGTAACCGACTACAAACATGATAACCCACGAATCAGTTGCTAAGTCTTATGGAATGAACATGTACAAGGTTAAAACTGATTTACCAAAACTGTCTTCTTTTATCCACGGTCCCTTACACACCGTCCATGTTAGAACATTCAGTTCATTAAACTAGAGACACGAGATATTATATCATTACCGATTGCACTTTCTAAATGACAAATGTGGCATTCTGGTCACCGCCATCCAAATCACGGTTACAAACAGCCAACAGGTACAACCAACAAACCAACAGTAGCTCTACAAATGAAGCCACTGTGGCCTCGCCTGTGGTAGGCAAAGGTCCCGGCGTTTACCTGCAGGGACTGAAGTCACCATGACCAGCTGCCTATTATCCGAGAAGACAATCTCGGTAGGGAGGATTCATAATAAACGGCATGGCTGGGCAATTTATTAGACAGCTAAAGTTGCCCGTCAACCGTAGCACACCCCAAGTTAATGCAGGAGTTCATAAAAGTATTCAAACACGAAGTAATAAGCAAGCAGCGGTCCGTAATATATCTCACTATTAACGAATGCAATATTATTTGTATTAAAACCAAGTTCATTTGTTTTAATTTTTTACTTACATTTATCTTCACAAGCAACTTCCTACTGGTCAATGACGTAAACAGCGATAAATGGAAAGGAACAATGGATGACTGGCCGTATCGATGATTATATATATAATGTAACAAATTGCAGTATGTGACGAATGGATGGATGGAAAATGGGTGAATGTGTGGGTATGTGTTTGGATGTGAAAAGAAACAAGAGAGGCCTGAAGGAAAAGTGCATATCTGGGATAAATGAAAGAATGTGGGGATAAGATATTTCTGAGAAGAATGGGTGGGTGGTTGGGTGGATAGTTAAGTAGGCGAGTGGGTGGATTCGCGGATGGATACATTGGTATGGGGTACAAATGTGACAGGATGACTAGAATAGTGGATGGCTGACGACGAATCAGAGGGGAAAACGGCAGAATGGGCGAATAGTGTTTCGAAGAACGGTTCCAGAATTTAAGTAAATCTTTTATCAGGAACGACAACGGATAAATTTTCGTACTTGGAGGAATTTGCTTTGAACGTTGGTCAAAGGTGTACTTCTGTACTAAAATTACAATCTAACCACAGCCTAACCTTTGTTGTGAATCGGCGGCAGCGCTTTTCCTTCCGTGCCTAAAGCAATGAGCATCAGTTACTGTACACGTCCATGCGCACTGTCCGTATCTCCACACTACAAAATTAATAAGATCATGGTTAACCTTCGAAAGCCCCGTGGTAACTACAAGTTCTATCCGCCGTAATATTATAAAATGCTGCACTATGCCACAATGTGTATTTTTCGCTTCTCATACTTCTCACAATAGACAAGGCCTTTATTTACGCATAAATAACCAACTGCTGTTCTATAGTAAACAGATCCTGTTCTCTGTGAGGTACGAACTAAAAGTGCTACCTGCAGTAACACCAAGGCTTACAAGCTTCATCAATTCCTCAAAAATTGCTCCTATGGCCAAGACTCGTAAAACAAACACTCAGTTCCCATTACTTCCAACGTTATAAAATTTAACTGGTTCCAAAGCAGAAAATTCTCTCCCCACACAAGCAAAGTTCGCCCTAATACATCGCCGAATGCTACCTAAGTATGGCGGAAAAGAAAACACACGAACGATTACTGTATTAAAAACATTCTTCTACCTTAACCCATTAGCAAACAGTTACATGACTGAAGTTGCACGAAAAATGCATAAACATTTGGTACCATACTTGTTATACACATCAACTCAAAAACATTACTTCAAGACTTAAAGAATTAAAAAAATGAATGCCACCGAGATGACCGCCCTTCACAATAAAACTACGATAACAATGGGAGACGCTGCGATGCTGCTGTTTCTGCGCCCATCACTCGATATCGTGACTTTCTGCGCAATCGAGAAGATACGAGAACCGACGACAGCCGAGAAGAGGCACCGGGAACGATCACATCGCAACAGAAAGAAGCGCATACAAGCGAAAACCATTTCGCAAATTGAAAAACACGCATTAATTTGTGCCTCGCGTAATACTAGACCCCGTAAACTGAATGCTCGCATACCCAGATGTTGCAGTATAGTTTAGATGAATTTCAGCCTTCAATGGTTCCAGAGGCTTTATGCGTTCACGGAAAACTACTCTGCTTCTATAGGACTCTCGAAGCTGTGTACAGCTAAGTGGTAATTTTATTACATTTGGGCTGGCTTTATGCGGCCTACACAAGTAAAGTGTATTATTTCTTTGCACTTTTTTCTCTGGTAAGTCTCGCTGTATCAACATACAGTAAAGACACGCCTACAAAAAACCTCTACAGAAGCAACTGATAAGATCACGATATTCTGGAATGTGACGCCGTGTACGCGCGGTCTAAGGCATGGGTCTGCGGCCGCTCGCTTGTTGCAACTGCGGGTTCGAATCCCGTCGGGGGAATGGATGTCTTGTCTCTTGTGAGTGTTGTGTACGCTGTCAGGTACAGATCTCTGCGACGGGCCGATCCCTCGTCCAGAGGGGTCCTATACCGAGTGTGGCGTGTCGAAATGTTATCTCGAAACCTCAACGATGATGAGTCTTAGGCCCACTAGGGCAGTAAAGCCACGAAAAAAGAAAGTCAGTTTCGGTGTTCTGTTTACATTCGAAAGTTGTCCGTTTAGTACAACGTAGTATAACGCGGACTAACCGTTCATCAGCCTACCTTAACCGGCCTTCTGACTTAACCGTCTTGATTACAAGCAAAAATGGCGACAATGACTTTGTAAAACGTTAGTAACAAGTCACGTTTTTCCTATTATTTTATGATATAAAGGCACAGTTGTCCTTATGCACATCACGATGGCATATGGGGCACCCATTTTTAACCTCAGCACTAGATGGAAGTGATCGGCTTCTCGCCTCGGCCTCTTCAACCACGAGGACTGACCCCCCCTCCGGAACACACTGAACAGGAGGTTGGGCGGGGTCCATCCAGCACCGGTCTGGACGTTTCGAAGAGAAAACCCTTCCATGACGGCAACCTAACTTCATTTCCTCGGACCTCCAGCCCTTAGCCTAGTCAATACACAGCCTACTATATCCCGGCTCCCGCTGTTCGATGTATATGTAATTAACAAATTACTGTTCTACTGAACTGTATATGACGACAGGCTACTTCATATCATATTGCATTCTGATAATGTTGTAGCTGCTGCTTCTCCGGACTACTCCACCTTTCCATTAACCACCTTAACGCTCCGTCCCGCTTACAACAGTTCTGCGGGAGTCCTCTGTACGGTGCTTAATTTACAGACGTTATTTGAACTGCATACATTATTTCGCGTCGAATGAGATACAAATATGATCACGAATGTTTATACGTAAAAAGAGCAAGGGCCATTTCCACGTACTCATCTAGGAATGTTTCACAAAAACAGCAAAGCCTCATTTTAGACGAAGATTTGGAAAGGACTCTTCCAACATGCTCAGTAGCTTCGTAGAGCATAGCACTAATATTACTGGATGGACCAAACCGCAGATTGCATTTACCAGGCCAATAAGAATACAGAAATGAAACGATGCGTGACACTATCCAGGATACTGATATATAATAAAACATGACCTATTCTTGACAGCAATTAATAACACACTACATTGCTTCAGTAAATAATAAACAAATTTATATTATTTGCAGGACCACAATCGTCCATCAAACCGGTATCTAGTTGACGGCTCAAAGTGTAGTGTTTGTATATACAGAACAGGATCTATCTTTACTAACACACAGTTTTTCCATACATATTGTGAGAAAGAAAACAGCCATTACTAACAAGAAAAACGACAAGTGTTTATCGAAATGGGAGACTGAGACAATTGACCAAACAATTTATCACACAAAAACTGAACGTCATTTGTTGGGGCAAAGTTACTATTTCTCCCCAAATAAGCAGAAGTGGGAAGGGTTCGACACATAAATGGCGTGCATGTTGTCTTGGTTCGGATACTCCATATGTCTGCAATGAGAACGTGTAACAAATGTCTCTCTTTGTGTACCGCTCTGCATATACAGGGAAAGGTTCATACACTTTTGTCAGCCTATTTAATATTTTCTACACGAGAATGAATTAAATACTTTCAATAAAAATTTTAAAACAATCCTGCATCGTGGATACAAGAACACGCAATGCATTTCTACAAAGAACAAGACAAGTCTGTAAAAAGAGGACTGGGACCTTCTTATACTTCACATTTAAATACAGATTTATTTAATTCTGCTAAAGGCTAACGCAAAACCTATTTTAATACAACTTCAATTTAATAAGAAGTATTCCACGAAGCAGAATCTTTGAGTAGTTAATTTGCCCTCAAATAGTAAAAAAATCAAAACTCATTCTATCACCACACATCCAAAGTAAATTTAATACCTTTTACTAAACCACCAGCATATTTCCAGCAATACAGATAATCAGGGCGAAGTACCCAAGTCGCCAAGTGATAGAGTCAAGAATTAGAGTCTTATACTGTATGTAATACACAATCATAAGAGGATAAAAGATGTATAAATATTTCACACAAAACGTTAAGATTACTTCTATCTTGCTCTGTATTTTCTTAATCTCCAGTTTCTTTTATTTATGGAGATTAATACTGTCAAAATTATTGTTACTTAAACGTTCTGTCGTTGAAAAGTCAGTACATGGTTACCAGTGAAATCATCAAATTATATTGATCCATACGCCACTGCCACTTCGAAAGACTGATTATTTTGCCTATCCACAACATTATTTTCTTATTCCGTATCTCTTGCAAAGTGTGCAGTACACTGTGATGCGTTCGTGATATTTCATGACGTCCGAATGCCTCTTGAGAATTATAATAATTGTACTTCTAGTTATGTATTGAGGTCTAGTGCGTCTCAGCGTATGTTTGTTTTTGCATACTGGATCACATGGTATGTCCTCCACCATGTTTCAATTGTAGCCTGCTAATCAACTAATTAATTCTCTGCCTTCTATGGACTGGGACCGGGAGAGTTGTTACCATGTTGAACACAGCTTGAGACTCGTTCCTGTCCCAGGCAGATCAGTCCAGCCCGTACTCTCCAGGCTTATGTCGTAAGATCCAAGCCAATATTGTCATCGTATCAACACTCAGGCCTTCCAAGGGTGATACATCCTTCAGGTTCTCCTCGACCAAAAACCTGCATGTATTTCTCTTCTCTTCTATGGGTGCAACATGCTCCTACCATCTAATCACCCTTTATTTTAATAAAATGCGAATACCATGTATATTAGGGTGAAATTATATTGGGGCTACTTGATTGTATTGTGACTATTTCGTTTGGTGTGTATCTTGTAATGTGGTTGTATTAAATTGTTTTATACTGTGTGGGTGAGTGTATGTGGGGGTGTTTTGACAATTGTTGGGTTGTTTTGGTAATGTGAACTTGTACTTATCGTGTTTTGTATTGTATGCACTGCGTTTTTGTATTGTTTCGTTTATGTATATTTATTCGTATTTTTTTGTCTGTGCTAGTGTAAGGACTATTGCCACCGAGTGAAAATTAAATTGCAATAATAATAATAATAATAATAATGTATAATATATTATGCATAATATGTGTAATAATATTAATGATGTTTAATAATAATGTATACAGATACAACGAATGTGGAATCTGAAATGTACGATTATACCAGTAATAACTGGAACCTCTGGGATAGTAACGAGAAGCTTAAGGAAAAATTTGGAAACTGTACGAGGAAGACATTCGATAGATTCACTACAAACGACAGCTATACTTGGGACATCACACATAATACGGAAAATACTGCAGTGTGAAGCTTGAAGCCTGAGCAGTGGGGATCACCGCTAGTTCAAGAGAAGTACCAGGAAGAAAAGGCCTGTGACAAGAGGCAGCCATATCGTATAATAATAATAATAATAATAATAATAATAATAATAATGACACTTCTCATTACGCAATTTTCAACATACTGTGCAATCACAATAAAGTTAACCTTGAGGGAAGAAATTTGGATACAATTCTGTACGAAGATGAAAAGTGACTTGACTTTCCTCAAAATTATTACAACCAGTTTCACTGTTCTCTTGTAAGCAGGTACGGTAAAGTATACCTTCCACTGCAATTATTTTTTATTCCAAGTAGAAATGCGAAGTTGAGGAATTATATAACGTACAGTTTCACGTCCTGCGTGGACAAATTCTGCCAAAATATAACCAATACCTGGGGTTTTACACCTTTATACAATTTTTCAACACAGTCTCAACGTCAAAGGCCCGCCTTCGTTAACATTATATACATTCAAAATGGCTGAGCCAAGAAACTCTCCGTGGCTATACAAAATGCGAGGAGTATGCGAATATCCGAGCGTATCATCCTTCCTATCTTTCACTACGTAGGGTCTAGTGCACTAACACTTCTTACATTCACGTATGGCTCTACACAGCTCACAGATATCCTCGGTCGGACTGTTGGTCTCAAATCCATATTTTTTTCTTCCAGATATTGGCCTAACCCCCCCCGGTCGATGATTTGTCTGCTACTTTACCGTCTTACGATGTTCAGATCACCTCCGTCACTTTACCTCTTTCTCCCAAGCTGAATACTCGTTTGGGACTTCAACCTGATACCGTTTCTGAACTTCCACTTCGTTTAGCCCCTTCCAGTCGAATTTCTCCATACCATATTTTATGCGCTGTTTATTAGCTTAGTGAGCCTCTCACCGCAAGATGGAGTTGAGTGTCGCAGTCTGCTCTTCCGAAGCAACGACACTTGAATCTCCGGTGTCTCCAGAACTGATCAATCTGTCTTCCAATCAGGAGGAGTTCAAGTGTGTTTGTGTACACATTGTGATGTGCGAACATTGTGATCTTGGTAATTCCGTTGTTGGAAGTGGAGAATTTACAACTTTCACACCATCAGCGTTATTTTCGTTGAGATATTCCTGCCAAACTTCCAGTTTGAAAACGTCCTCTCTCTTTCACCTTGCTTTGCCATCTAATGAAGTGATCATGTAGTACTCGCGGAACTGATCAAACACCTGCTGTCCTCCATGAATTTGTCCTCTGTACTGTCAATCTACCCTTCGATTCAGAATGCGCATTCTGAACAATATCATCAGACCAGCGACATCTTAGTACACGACATCCGACCGCTAACAACCCACACTCTGTTAGCTATAGATATGGTTTTCTTCTGTACGAAGCAAATATGACTGACTCTCATGCCGATTCCTGCCGGCGAATGCGCATCGTCTGGTGGTCCAGTGCTGGCCGTTTTTGCACCTGATTTCTGGTGCTTCTACTAAATTTCATTTGCATTTTGTTGGTTTTTCCTTCAACTTATTTCAAGTGGCCTGATTTATGGAGACTCTTGATATCTGAAGTTACAAATCTTACATCCATTTTCCGTCCCACAGGGAGTGCCAAAAGTCCCTCCATGTCAGAGACCCTGTAAAACATTTCGCAACATGCTGCTTTTTTTAAGACAGAGAGTAGTTAGTCTTCGTCTACCCCTTGTTTGGAGGGTCGCTCCCTACATGTTGTCTGTTAAGCAATCAATCAACCAATATATCTACATATCTATCTATATCATCAACCGATCAGTCGATTTGTCTATCAATCAATCTTTTATCTATCGTTCTATCAACCAAGCAGTCAGTCGGTCTATCTAGTACAGTTTTAACCTCGACACCAGGCGCAAGTGAGTGGTCAACATCACACCCGGTCGCTTTACCCCAGGAAAGACCACGGTACCCGTCGAGGAGGAGGTTGGGTGAATCCCCCCCAGAGGCAGTCTAGACGATTTGCAGAAAAAATAATAATGTATCATATCTACAGTCCTTTGTCGTACACATTCACATTTCATTTAAAACCGGCTCTTTTCGAAGAGAGGTCAAATACTAACGACAAAAGTTCTGTGTCCCTCTGACAAAATGGTTTTCAACTCCTTTCAGTTGCGATCCTTTTAGCCTACTTTGCTTCCCAAAATGTTTGCAATCGCTGTGTGTCTGTGCGCCCCACAAACTACAACAGTTGAATGATTTTCAGCTACATGGGACGCATACTGCAGCTTAACTTACTGGTGTGGGCGAACAGCGATTTAAGACAGTATCAAAACAGCATTCCTGCTTTGTCTTCAGAGGTCCACAGTACGGATGTCAGCAAGGAGGCCGGCAATCCTGAAGGCTATTGTGGGCTTGCTCAGCCTCTCCATCACAATATATTATTTTTTGTGATTTATTGCATGACGTCAGTATATCGAGCAGTAGAATGTGGCTGGAAGGACGATTCGCGAATGACGAACAACAGGAAACAATTTGGAAGAAAGCAGTCATGAGGTTGTCAACAAAATAGCCTGTAATTTTTCCAGGTCTGAGATAAACCACGAAAAGTATTGGTTAAGATACCCAGTATCCTAGCCGATAAATCTCCCTAATACAACTAGGGTTACCATTAAACCATCTTGCTACGATAGCGTCTTTGTAATTCACCACTCCATCGTTCAACAAGCACACATATGCTGATATTTTATCATCAAAAAACACTGGAAGTGTTATTCGGAAATTCGGAATAGCATGCTCTCCAGTCGCCTCAAGTGCATGTACTACCTGCCGACATACGAGTACCCCGTATGTAGAGCAGCACTTAATAGTCGGTTCATTCCCTGCAGACAGATAGTGATATACCAGCCACAGCTGTTCGAGTGCAAACAACTCCGATAAGGTAGCTTGAATTTGAGCGAATGATCGATATAAACAAGTTATCGACAACCCTAATGTATGTGCAGGTGTCTAGTAACACAGTGTTGAATTGTAGTAACAATATAAATACCGTGACGATAAAAATATGCTATACACAATCAGTAATCGGAAGCATGTTGTTATTAAAACTATGTCAATGTGAAACAGTACTAAAGGATTAGATTCTTAATACACAAATTAAAAATATGAACTCATTCATCTTGTTGTTAAGTGTTACTGTACACAATATGGTTAACCAAATAACTACCGACCTGTCAGTACTGCTGAGATAAACCCCTGACTGAAAAGCATAGGACACCCTGAATGGCATAAATCCAAGGCACTGCTAGTGAATCGTAAAAATAAAACCTGTTTTGTTATGTAAGCTATAGGTTCATTACTATCGCAAAAGCCCGCCAAACGACCTTATTCCAACACTTCTCAATATATTCATCTAAGATAAATTTTAATGTCATCACTGCTACGTCACCGAAGTTTTTTTCTTCTTCTCAAGATATATATGGGCTTAAACATCCGTATTTGTTATTATTCAAAAGTATTCTACACAGCATGTGCAAGTAAAAAAATGAAAGCGACTGAAGATAGGAGTTTTTGATTTTGTTCAGTGTCACACAATGAGGAAATAAACTCCACGACTGACGTTTTAAATGCAAAAACTGGACCCAGAATGAAATGGGGGGGGGGGAGTGGATAACCGAAGAAAATATATACGTAGCTCCCGACAGATAAATCTGTCGCGATGCAGAACACGATAAATGGACAGTCCACAGTAGCCTACTCCATTCTCCAATACCCCAATTACAATAAAGTCTACTCTTACAGCCAGCCACGGTGGTGTTAACGATACACAATGTCCGAAACCAAAACTCGAGGGTTTTGTAACGTAACGAATACTGACACAGAAGAATGCACACAAAGAATCAGTTGCACAAGACATCAAGTTTAACGCGAAACCGTCAACTGCAGTACTCTTGCACAGATGTTTTTATTACAAACGAACTAAGCTCAAAAAGGCAACCTGTAACACAAGCGGAATACGAATTAGTAGAGCAGAAACGGAACGTGATGGCACACGCGCAGAAACCAGATTTGGTTTTCCAGCGAAACGGACGAGTCCATTTAAATCGGCGGGGGTGTCAGTTCAGTCGTCTGCTGGCAGGCGAGG
>Ga0123357_10011451_pt1 | contig 11378 bp, 9 predicted proteins | sample TergutEmb28metaG_FD_89873 | JGI IMG/M metagenome (GOLD analysis project Ga0123357, IMG submission 89873) | Embiratermes neotenicus P4 segment gut microbial communities from Petit-Saut dam, French Guiana - Emb289 P4 | ecosystem: Host-associated > Arthropoda: Insects > Digestive system > Gut ...
GAGTGCGCTGATGGCGTCAGGGGATACGGTGGAGTTGTGAGGAAGACGACAGGGGCAAAATTGTGCATGTGGAATGGCGGAGGGCGTTGTGAACAGAAACTGATTGGACTGATGGGTTTGTTCCATGTTGTGACAGACTGGCGTCTTTCTGTTGCGGTATTGTCTGACACACGTGGTGCACATACAGGAGGGCAAGACTTAGCTGCTGCTATATTTTGTGGAGATATTGGACACACGTTGTACAGTACATCAAGTATGTCTGACACATGACTTTATTGTAATTATACAAGAACCGTGTACTGTACAATATTCGGTTACAGTCATGTACGCACATTACAATGCTGGTAGCAGTGTGAGGGTTACTAGGGCACATGCTGAGATAGCATTTTGGTGTTCAAAATGACTCATGTAACGTCCTCACGAAATTTGACACCGTACGCGGAGTTACTGGAGCGAAGTGGTTACATGTGTGTTCATAGCCACACACAAAACAATTAACATCTTAAACGTTTTGCAGGCACAATCAGTGATTGTTCCTACAGTTCGACCTATTTATAGTTCCCGCCTGTAACAGCCAGCACGACAACCTCGCCCAGTCTGCTGCTGACCTTTACACAACACCAACTGATGTTTCGTATTCATTGCCACTGCATAAAAACGCACGTAACTTCAATGACACTGTTTGTGTCCCAAGCAGACACACACCTATCTATCTCACAGCCAGCAGCGTCATTCCCACTCTCGCTCAGTACAACTCCAGTGCATATCGTTCCCGGTTGTCCGCCCACGTCTCAAGCCCGACCGTGCACCTAATAATGCAGTCAATTGGCATTTGGATCCTAGGTCCAAGTTACCATAGTTTATTTCTTAGGGCGAAACATCCCACCCTGATGCTACAATAAGCAACAGACGGACAGACCGTCATTTTCAGACAGTATCTTCCGTTGTTCAAAATGTGCTGCTACATGTTTCGACTTGTTTTTTCCTACACATTATGCTTATGCTAAACCAAAATATGTAGCACGTGTTGAAAAGTACAAGGTACTCTCTGTGATTGAAGGTCCGTCTGTTTGTTTGTTGCGATTCTCGTTAAGAGACCTGCCACATAATCACGAACTGCCTGTCCGGAACTGTAAGCTGCAATACTTACCCGTTTCTTTTGGCACATCAAAAATGCAGTTACTCTGAATAGGCTGGACTAACTTAAAATCGTATTTAATCTAGTACTGTTATTAGGACGGTTCGGGGATCGAATCCCGGTAGTGGTGAAGTTTTCAGCACCCGTACAGATTGGCCCTGGGGCCCATCCAGCCTCCTATACAATGGGTACTGGGTCTTTCCCGGGGGTAAAGCGGCCAGGGCGTGGCGCTGACCACCCACTCACATCTATGTGCGCGGGATGTAGTCGGCTCTGCGTGCACCAGGCAGCGTTGCTGAAACTGTGGACCGCGAAACGTACAAATAGACACGACAATCAATAGACTTATTGTCAAAATCTGTTTAACACTGAAAAAATTCAGTTTCGTTAGATCTTCACATAAATTGTGATGCTGGATATTCTGGGATACTGACAGGGTCGTAAAATAATCAACAAAAGGATCTGTATAAAATCTTGTACATTACATCACTGCTGACACACGCCATATCGTGGCGCTGCTCAGTTGCTGCGCACTGTGCTGGAAGGACTGCGATCAAGCTGACAAAGGACCGCCTCTTCAACAGTACCTTCTTTACGTAGTGTGAACGAGCGGGTGGAACACGCATGGAACACCAACAATTTATGCGTACTGTCTTCTACACAGCTACTCCATGTTTCGGCGTTATCTGCCCATCTTCAGCCATCTGACAGCAACATTTCTTCCAAACGCACAGAAACGAAATACGTCACAATCAGCGTACATGCTGAATGCTGTGAGATCAGTAGTGCAGAATTGTACAGGTGTCATCTCACTGTAGATGGCCAGATAATAAGGCCGAAACATGTAACAGGTATGCAAAAGACAGTACGCATTGTGCCCTACCGATACAACAGTATATGTACGCCAACTGTGACCTCCTGTGTTGCTGTATGTTTAAAAAAAATTGTTGTCAGCAGCCTGAAGATGGCCAGATAATAGCGCCGAAACATGCGGTAGCTATGTACAGTACAAGACAGTTCGTGAAAATTCTAGAACAGTTGACATGAGTTTGCACTTCATCATAATTCATGGAATACATAAGGCAAAAGTGACAGATTGCGGTTGCTGAAGAGCAACTCCGTGATTGGTGCTGCCGTTCAGATATTAAGATGACGTCACTAAGAAAGGTGAGGTGGGAGAGGCAGTAACAGAGAGACATGCGTTGAGACGTTTGAGGAGAAAACTTGAACAAGAACCAGGAGGAAAACTTCGGCGTAGATTCGAGGATAATATTAAAATGTATCCTAAAGAAACAGCGCGGATTGTTCTAGACTGTCGTTATTTTCTCAAGAGAAACTGTGCTGTATGAGCCATTTGTATTTTGTATATTATTAGCATTATTTTTATTCGAAAATAGAGATTCTCACGACGTTAACTGAGAAGATTGTTTTCTGGAATGTGACGCCGTGTAGTGTGGAAGATATTTACCACTATTTTGGAGCAGACTTACGAAACTGGCTATTTGGTTTTGAAGTAAGCACGTCAGACAGGGAAGGGAACTGAATTTGCTTAAATTAAATGCAATTTACATAGCTGGGGGAACTTCACACTCAAAAACTGATTGGAATTGACCCCCGGACCGCTGAACATTGCTGCATGGTAATTTCACTGTTGTTAGCTACTTCATCCGTTTGTACGATTCGCTAATTATTGAACTACTGTGCAGCTATTTGCAGCTTTCTGATACGGATCGCCCTCTGGTGGTGCCAACCGTTGCCCGATGTTCTCCCAGCACACCCGTCACTGTTCACTGATCACCATATCAACGAACGCCGTACAGTTTGAGCTATGACCGAGCAAGCTGTCTCAAGCGATAACACTTGGAGGGTCCTGGTTCTAATGTTGTGCGAGACACCGTGTATAATGACTGGCGTTTTTTTTTTTGTGGTTTCTCGCGGTTTCCCCAGGAAAACGTCGATATAGCACATACAATTGACATAACTCTATTTCTTTATACACGGTGATTTAGGAGTACTGCCATACTTAGGTTAAACTGCGTAGATATAACCAAATTACATTATCCTTAGTCGAAGGTGCACGGAGCTGTTGACGCAAGAAAGGTGCGGTGTTTCTTGCGGTTCCGCACTGCGCAGGTCCGTCCTTGAGCAGATAGCGAAGACAAGCCTTGCAGCGGCGCGGTCAAGTCCTTGGAAACATAATGACGATTTTTTAATGAAACTATTCCGAGGTTTCCAACGTAATCACAGCCTTTATGTCACGCACGTGTTAATTAAACGTGAAGGACACGTGTTAACGTTATTGGAACTACGAATTCCTCCCCGTTTTAGTATGTACCTGGTAATCAATAGACGCATAATAGTTCGAATTCTTTAATGCTGCTCTCATCGTCTCCGTAAGCGATCAAATTCGGATATCGGTGTTTTTCGTTATATCGATGGAATGCACCTTAGGGAATGTGCCCCCGAAGTATGGCAGATTCCCACTCCCCCAGAAACACCCTGTAAAGTCTTACCTGTTGACAGCCTCGTTAAGTAAACGTTAAGTAATTATTTCTCTTATCGAAAGTGCCGCTACATAAGTGAAGGATCAATATGCAGTAATATTAAATACTTGCCCTTAAATGTCCCGATTTTCATTTGGTATTGACCGTTATTTAGGCTTATTTTCGTATACCATCACACACAGGATTATGGAAATATGTAGCAAACTTGGCTAGAACCGTGCTCTGTGCCTGCTGTGTCCAATCCTTACTGTTAATGCTGCCAGTTAAATACCCTACATTGCAACTGTACTGGCAGTCACTGTGATGCAAACTTAAAACGAACAGCATTCAGTTGACATGTTCTCTTCGCCTCACCGTCTTATACCAAAAACTTCCGTCTCTTCCAAGCCTTCCCCGCGTGACCATTAATAGTTCAGTAAGTGCAATGACCTGCAAAGATACCAGACGAACGAGGGATCGGGGTTCGATTGCTGATATTGGTACGAGGTTTCTCCGTTCTCCACGGAGTCCAGGCCAGCTTCGGGACCTCGGAGGTAAACCGGGAGAGGCGTCTAACTCACATCTCCATGCTGTGTCGAAGTAGGGAATGAGCGGAGCTGTACCTCCACTCTCGCTTATTCCTTGTGGTGTGGTGCTTAATGAACTATAGTCAATAAACACAAATTCTCAACGCACACAGCTCAGAGGTCGGTGCTGACTTGACCGTCCGTATTGGAAGAAGTCATTAGGTCGGGCCCAGTTCGGACAGTTGGTTATGTCTTATCTTGCTGGCTTCGCAGTGAGTTGAAGGAACTGCTGCCTGACACGCCGTGTACGTTGCAGGTAGCGTGTTCAGCTACTATTATCGCAGGCCGGCATCTTCCCTTCACATGTGTCAGCGGGTGGAGCGAGTTACTGGTGCGCAGCAGTGAACTGGTGTGCTGTTCAGGTACACGAAAACTGGGTGCAGAGTGGAACTGGTACAGCCGGTTTGCCTGTTCCATACGTTGCTGGTTGTGCCAATGCAACTGGCATTATGTTGGAACCTTGCATGTTTATGAAGCACCAACTACTTACGTACGGATTCTGTATACGTTCAGTTTCTCGGAAACAACATGACAAAGATTTGTGCCTTTGTAATGTTTGTGTTTTGGACTTTCACACCACAGTTTGCAAACAATCTGTGAGCGTTCTAATGCACAGATGTTCCGAACTGTCTTTAAGCCTCATTACCACTATCAAACGGAAAGTTAACCGAAAATGATCACTTGGTCGCCATATTGTTACAGTACACTTTACCACAACTGTACATAATCACTTTGTATTGCTGCGACCTTACAACAAGTGTCGCTAATGTCGCTTCGTCACCAATTTGGGCTTCCGCCATGCTGTTATTGCTGATTACCGAAAATTGAATGTCGAACTTTGTGGCCCAGTCACGACCCGTGCACCTGCAGTGTACCTGTACATCCTACAGACACAGGCTGACATTTGTTAAGGCAGTAACCACATTCCTCGCATTCACTATGAGCCACCGTTCCTTAGTTGTATTCAGCGCTGATGTACTTTATGCACTGACGGATAATCCTGATTTGCGTCACAACCGCGACACTGGCAGTGGGTAGTCAGTGTGGGCCCCCCACATTCCCCAGTGCGCTGCACAGGCGCCACCTGCAGTTTCCTGACGGTTTTCACGTAAACTGGGCTAACACTAATTCCTTTTTTTGCTCCGTCTTTCTGTGAATAGTTAAATTTCATTTTATCTTCCGCCGGTTTTCGTCCCTTCGTACTGAGAATTGCACGCTTTCTTCACACTTTCGTATAAAAGATACCCTACGGAATCTGTGGTTTTATTATGACGGGTATCACTGTTTTCTACACTCGCCAGCAATTAAGGATATGGATAGCTGCTGATCGTGGCAGCCTCTCTTGCTTCGTATTCGAAATGTCCCGGGTTCAGTTCTCGGCCCGGCGTCTATCATGATTGGGGGCGGGGCGTATGTTCGTGAATCTCCTCCGACCCTCCCGGAAAATGCACGGATATTGCCTGGAATTAGGCCGTTACCGCTGCCTTCTGCATCCCTTCCAATTCACTGCACACGCCGCCAATTTTATCCACGTCGGACTGACTCACTAGTTGAATAAACCGCAAATAATCCATAAATAGCCGTTTTAAAGCACCGACTGACGGAATTTCGTCGCTGCAGGACCAGGCAGCTGTCAGCCCACTTTCTGACACACACCTCAGAAGTTAGCCTTCGCTTTTACAAATATTCAACCCAGTATTAATTTATGCGTTCTGCATTTAATAAATTATCGACCTACGCAGAGAGATGCAGGCGGTAGAGTCTGACCTAGAAGTAACACGGATGTACACTGTGTCCTCCGTCTAGTGCCCACGTTAAGAATGCGTGGAACTGTGCCTCCTTTCTCCCCTATACCTTCTGGGAGTGATGCTTAATTAATCACAGACACAACTTTTTATTCTTACCGCTTTATCTTACATGTTTCGGCTTTATTTGCTGTCTTCAGAGAATATAAAATTCTAAATAATTAACTAACCAACCAACCAACCAACCAACCAACTAACCTCACGAAGCTGAGACCTTCCTGTAAAGCTAACAGGTTTTCAGACAGTCAAGAAATTCCCTGCATTTCATGAAACACAAACATTCACCTGTCCTATCCTGAGCCAGATCAATCTAGTTCGTGCCTCCATCCCACTTCTTGAAAATTAATTTTAATATTATCCCCCAATCTACCCTTAGGTCTTACAAGTGGTCTCTTTCCCTCAGGTCTCCCCACCAAAACCCCGTATGCACCTCTCCTATCCCCCATACGTGCCATATAACCCGCCCATCTCATTTTTCTTGATTTTACCATCAAAATGATATGTGGTGAGAAGTACAGAGCATAAAGCTCCCCGATTTGTAGTCTTCTCCATCCACTCCCTTGTTACATTCACACAACACAACATGCCTACTGGTATAATTTACACATTTTTATGTATGTACATCCAAGTTCCTCATCATTTGCTCATTATCTGTCGTTATGGTACTTCATTTTCCCACCTGCTGTAAAATTCAGTTCTGACATCTCGCACGGTATTTCTGCTGCCCGAATATAATGTAACACAGCCGGCCGACATGTTAGTTTCTGTGCCGCACCTCAAATTATCTTGGAACTGTAGTTTCTGCCAAGTTTAATCTCGAAGTATCCTTCGCCACAATAAATCAGTACGTGCGCACAGTACGCAGTACGTGCTATTCGCTGCTGCCGACAGCGGCACTTTTTTTTTGCATTCAGTTGGTGTTGTACGGGAAACAGCAGCTATGTACTGGACACGTAACTATATGCCGTAGCAACGGCATGCCTAGCAAGCAATGTGCAGCACTGAAATATGTGTAACACGGCCCACACTGGGACAGCTGCACACTGCAAGCTTATAGCTTAGCCTTCTGTTATTAGCGGCGGGAAACGAGGATTACATGGAGCGCAGTTACAGTGTTACTGTACTGTGTACAGTTGGCAGCTCGCAGTGCATATCGCTGCACACTGAGCGATATACATAACCTTGCGAAGAACTCAGTGCTACCGGCAACACTTGACAGCTCTTATGGTGAAAGTCATGAAGGTAATGCACCGATGCTGGCAGCATTTATTGGTGATCCTCACAGTGACGTATCTTCATGTGGTTTTGCACGTTAAGTTCCAGTGTTTCGAAGGAACACTTCTACTGTGAGGATGGAAGCAGCAGATTGCTTCGAAACCTTGGAAATTATTTACACCGCCGTACATTTGCAAAAGACCGTAACTCTGTGACATTTACGAGGGTCACAGTCAATACATACGTGCTGTCGGGTAACATGTTGACTGCAGCCGGAGTATAGGCTCGGAGACCTTGTCTGTGGGACAGAGACAGGGATAGCGAACTGCCCCCACCTCCCTCTTATCTTACCCTCAGGGCCACAGCCATGTTGCCAAGTCGAACCACGATCCCGCGATGGCATCGATATCGAACAGCAAGCCAGCAGCAGTGCGTTGCTGGGAAATAACATGAAACGGAACAGGATGTCCTGAAGATGGAGGCAATTCAAGCCTTCGAAACGTCGTTCGTGTAGGCCTAGGTTTGTTCACAGGCCAGGAAGTGTGGAACTGGGACAGGCGTACATCGCTGCCACATGGAGGCACCCATCAGCGACGCTATAGCCTTAACACGTGACAGCGTCGTCAAACTGATACCACAGTACTTCAGGTTATGGCAGTACACAGTTTAGCCCAGTGATCCCGCTGCGTACAGCTACATCGACAGAACAATGCGAAGTTCAGTCCAACACATGTTTCGCATTTTATTGATTAGTCCATCATCAGGCCTGGTACTGTACAAGATAAACAACAATACAGTCAACTGCAGTACATCTGTTGAGCTTTATCCTGTGATCTCACATTAAATTAACATTACAGGCGGTTCAGTCGGTATAGCGACTGGCTACCGGCCGGACAGTCCAGGGATCGAATCCCAGTGGGCGAGATTTTCCGGACCCGTCCAGCCCGGCCCTGGGGCCCACCCAGACTCCTATACAATGGGTACCGGCTCTCTTTCCCGGTGACGGGGTTAAGCAGCTGGGGCGTGAAGTTTGACCACCCACGCACCCCGCCCTCTAGCCCCGACGTTGAAGAAAGAGTAGAGCTATACTACTCCCCGTGAGGGCCTTCATGGCAGGTTATAGGGTGAACCAAATAACCATAACTACAAGCTCTGTTCTTCCGTGGAGAAATATACTAATTGTATCCCTGTTTGTGGCAGACCATGCATTCACGCTAACACGTAACATGAATTTCGACAATTGAGCACAGATTGTGCAACTGCAGGTTCAGCAGAGGACGGCGTCTCGCCAATGTTCAATGTATTTGTTGTAGGAAGGGCAACAATCGTTGCCACCGGTTGCTTCTTCTCCATTTTGTTTCTCGACAGACACGTACGTGCCACCTGTCACTGTCGTTACTGAATGTCCTGCTGCTGGCTGCAGAAACGAAAGTGAAAACACGATTAGAGACCAATTCAGGGAATATTCTTATACTGAGGAAGGTGAAATGCTGTGTACACGGCTGTACTAGTATAAGGATCATTTGTGTTCTGAGCACACCGTAGTGAGTTTCGGATAACGAATTTGGGCAACAAACATGAACGATATCAAGTGATGTGCACTGCGTATTATAACGTGAAATGTTCATTTTATTTCTGTGGACAAACATGTTCACATCTTGCGCAGAAACTGCCTTCTAAAGCACGTTATTGAAGGAAAAATAGAGGGAAGGATATATGTGACGGGAAGACGAGAAAGAAGACGTAAGCATCTACTGGATGCCCTTATAAAAAAGAGAGAATACTGGAAATTGAAAGAGCAAGAAGTGGATCGCACTCTGTGGAGAACTCCGTGTCGTAAGGCAGACTACAGAGCGAATGACACACGTATTTTAGTGAGCTACAAGAAATACATTAACGTGCAGTGTACTCGAACAAGTATTTATTTTTCTTAATGATGGCACAGTAACAACCAACCAATAAAACGGACAATTAAAATAATGCACAACTACATAACAAGAAACAAAAATAAATGCAACGAAATAAAAAACATTTTGTTGTCACAAAGTAAACAAATAATCCCCAAATGCAGACCACATGACGTCCCTTCAGCGGGTAGCAACCTTTCCATCGCAAGGCACGGACACTAACTGGCTGTAGGTGAGTGCGAAAAATGAAAAGGAAGCGACGCTGTCATCTGGGGGGCCACAGGATGCAGCAACAGACGGATGGATCATACTGCCAACGGAACGTCGAGGAATATTGTACACTGGAGGCAGAAGGCGCAGTTCACGCCACCTGTGCAGGAATTGTGCTGAACTGGGGAAGTACCTTACACAAAACACGTGACCCTGTTTTACGTGGCAGTGGGCGACACTTGCAGCACTAACCGCAACCATAAGCAGTCTGCCGTATGTGCACGGAGACTTCACTCCAGGCGTATAAGGGCTTCCCGCTCATCCCGCACTAATCCTCCGTCCCACCACCTCTGTACCGCAGTTTTCTGAGTTGTGTTCAGATTTTTACTCTCAAATTGCTTGCCAAACATATTATAATCAACCTTCCATGTTTTTCGGGGTTCGAAACCTATTTTAAGCTGTTCATAATCCCCATGTCACTATGGTCACTGCATATTTATGTGGGCAGGTTAAAATTTATTTTGTGAGATAAAATTTTTCGAACCTTCAACAGCACTTTTATTGCCCCGCTTTTCGTCACGTCAGTATTGCCTAAATTGTAACCCCTGTCTCGTGTGTGCCACCGCGCATTTTATTTTGAACTTTTTCATCCACGATTTCTCACTACGCAACTCTATGTCATACAGTGCTTGTTCTTTACAGTTTCCTGAAGCAAACACCTCAAACTGCATGACGCAGTGTAATAAACTGTAAGATATGTTGTACGACAAAACTTCGAATCTCGTATCCAACATGCTGAACAAGACGAATTAATTAACCTAACCTTCTGTCCATGGTTTTCCTCGATTTGTTTCTGTCCTTTAGAAATGGAAGTGACTGCAGAGCTAACCATTTGAAATAACACTGTTTATCTCACTTCCAGATCGCGACTTCGCAACTTTGCTGCAGTTCCTACGAAAACGTAATAAATTCTCCATTTTAAAATTCTTCCTTCATAGGCTACATCTCTGCAAGGAGTCAGATTTTCGTTCATCTTCATAATCTCCACTTCTAGCATTCTGCAGCACTTCCTGCTTTATAAACTGCAGATATCGTCGTGTCTGACCACACCATGCTCATTTGAAAAAACAAGACAAGACCGAGCAGGACGCAACTGTCCTTCGGGAACAAGCTATTGGGCTCAGTTTCCCACTCACTTTCCCTGTTTCTAAAGCCGTAAGCCGAATCTCGTACTTTATACACTGACAACAGCTTGACTACCGACAGGCACCCATTGCTGGTGGCGAGATATCGCTCGGATTTGTTAGAGGTTGCCATGAGCAATCGGGAATGGCTGGAGTGGATCGGCTTTCGGAGATTCACTGGCCAGTAGTCCACATTGCTGGCACAGCCACAGTACGTGCCACTCGCGTCTGATTTTGGCACAGCAACGAAGTAATCATATACCATATACGGCCTCAGTAATACGCCCCGAGTTCCTGCAGATGGTCAAGACGAATATTATTCTGTATCATTCCATACCACACAGTGCGGCACGGGGGGCCGCAGGAGCAGGATTTTAGAAGAGAAATTTCTTTAGGCAGAGTGCTGGAACCTGAGGGCTTCGGACACAGTGAAATCCGAAATGCTGAAGATGGTAACTGCTGGCAGTGAACGCAACTGGTAACAGGTAGCAGGAAACATTCTGTAGCACAGCTGTAGGGCCGAACTGGGCGTCATGCTGGCTGCACCTCTCTGCTCTAATGGCGCAAGTTTTGCAACGTTCTTGTTTTGCGCGAAACGATTCACTCACGTGTTTTCGTTCGTACGTTTTAGTCTGCATGTACGTACAAAACAGCAGATGTCTAGTGGAATTCGGCCGCTGTCTCGCAGTATATTCCGTACGCAATGTAGCGTGTGTGTGTGTGTTTTTTTTTTTTTTGGGGGGGGGGGGGGAGAGTGTTGAGAATGAGGCCGGGGTGTTAGGACCGAAGGTGTTTTTGGGGGTTGTGGGAACAGGCGTACACCCCGCTTTATCTGACGCCTGGAAGGAA
>Ga0123357_10011452_pt1 | contig 11378 bp, 11 predicted proteins | sample TergutEmb28metaG_FD_89873 | JGI IMG/M metagenome (GOLD analysis project Ga0123357, IMG submission 89873) | Embiratermes neotenicus P4 segment gut microbial communities from Petit-Saut dam, French Guiana - Emb289 P4 | ecosystem: Host-associated > Arthropoda: Insects > Digestive system > Gut ...
CAAATACCGTGTTTCCTGGTAGTCCACAGTGCTGGATCGGCTGTAATATGCCGGCCAGCCACGGCCGCAGGCGGTTGGCAATGATTCTGGTCAACCGTTTATAGCCAGTGTTCATTAGTGTTAGGGGTCTGCAGTCTTCTATTCTCGCAGGGTCCGACTTTTTCGGCAGGAGACTAGTATTCCATGATTCTGTTGGTCTGATATTATCTCGTCTCTATACACATTCTTAATTACTTCGAGTATGTTGTATTTTGTCACCTCCCATATTTTCTTGATGAACTCTAGGCTTATTCTGTCTTGACCAGGGGCCTTATTCGGTTTGCCCTGTTTTACCGTTTGAAAGAGTTCCTCCATGGTTATGGATTCCTCCAGTGCTGTGTTCGCAGCCGATGGTATTGTCTTTAATCCGCAGTTCGTCGTGTGCCTCATTCTCTCTTCGTTTACTTGTATATGTTCATACTTTCGTCTCATGTTGTCTGTAAAGACTCGCAGTAATTCTGCTGGTGACGTCTTCATGGAGCCATCCTTATCATACACCTGGTGGACCGTACGTTGCGCTTGCCGCTTTCGGATTTTCAGTAGGTGGTGGAGGGATGTTTCTTCACCCGTTATGTGATCCTGTTCGCCATTGTCTATAAACATTCGCAAATGATGTTTACTGTTGGGTCTTATTATCTTTGCCTTTAGTTTTTTTCACTGCGACTGCTTGAGTTGTCTGGGGTGTCGTGTCTTGTAGTACACTGTAAATCGCGCTATGGTAGAAATTCTCCATTTCCACACGCTCGCGGCGGCGGTCGGCTCCTTCACGGCTGAATAGTTGGCGTATCATTCTATTCACGTATCGGCACCACCACATTATTCTGTTTGGATAATATTTCATATGTGTCCACCATTTTTCCCAGTACACCTTCGTTGCTTGTAGTAAGGATGGGTCACTGAGGAACGATACATTCATTCGCCACTACCCTTTCCCACGAGGGGAGCATGGTGCATCCATGGTCAAGCGGAGGATTACTGCAAAATGGTCCGTGAAGGCAGCGACCACTGTGTCCGCACTTTTTTGCCTCCTCCTTAGGTCATGAGTAATGCAAATTCTGTCAATCCTGGAAGCGCCAGTAGCAGTGTAATGTGTGTATGCAGTTCGTGTCGGAGTCGCTTCCCGTACGTCCATGAGGTCCAGTCCCTGCATGAGTCTCGCAAGCGCTCTGCTGCAGTTCCGCTGTCCTGTACAGTCGTCGTTTGTTATAGCACAATAAAAATCACCAGACAGTATCATCGCCGTGCTGGAAGAAGGTATCAGGTGTACGACTTCGGTATTATAAAAGACTTCCCTTTCCTGCCTCTTCTCTGCGCCGGAAGTGTTTACTACCAAAATGCTGCGGATTGATGCAGACATTCCTCGTCCCGATGGGAAGCGCTGGATTTTTGTAAGGGCTAGACCATCCTTGGCCAGAATTGCAGTTCCACACCTGTCCGTACCTATATTCATATGGACAGTGTATCAACGAATCGTGTTTAAACTTGTGTGTGACACTTCCTGCAGTAAAGCGAAGTCTATGTCTTGTCGCCATAGGAAATCCTCGAGCATTTGTCGACGCGTGTTGGATGATATCATATTGATGTTCAGTGTTGCTATCTTAAATGTTTGGACATAATTGGGATAATGGGGGTGGGGGGCACAGGGACTGCAAACTTATTGACTCTGTACGGTTTTGTAGCGCGTTTTGCTACGCTTCCTTTCTCTTGATAAGAGCGTCTCCCTGTCCGTCCTCAGTTTTTTCTTGCGCTTTGTGCTTAATTGGTGGGGGGCCATTTGTGTTTCCCCATCGCTGGGGCAGCATCATTTCCCTTCCATTCTCTGGAACCTTCTCCTTGCGTGCTTGCATGCAGGGGTCGCACAGTCTGTCTGGTAGGCCTATCGTCAAATGTCGTCATATTCGCGTCCACTGATATCACTTCTTGGGGGACAGTACAGGTTGTAATGTTGGCAGGGGTGCGTCCTCGTCCTGCGGTGACAGATCATGCCTTCGTTTGTGACTGGGGTCCTGCCGTTCCCCACCAATACCTAGCGGGGTGTCTGTGGTCACCAGGTCGTCGACAGAAGAAGAACATCCCGATGCTTAGTCATACGGTTCTGTCTGGGGTATCACCTCCATTCGATTGTCATCATTGCCGTGTTGGTTTTATGCGCCTTTAGCGGCGACATGGGCCCATGTATTGGGGGTCGAATCTGATGTTACCATACCTCCTCCACGCCTTTTGGGGCATACCTGATTTATATGTTCACCCTCCCCACACCCGTAACATGTAACTGGCTGGCCGTCATAAGACGGTATTGCTCTGTGCCCTGCAATATTCATTTGAGACGGAAGGTGTTTGGCCATTTTCATCCTGATTACTTTAACCCCGTTAGCTACCTTGTAGCCGTAGGCGTTAGACCACATTTCATCCTTGATCGAGACAATTTCCCCGTATGATGACAGTGCGGTTCGAATGTTAATTTCAGTTACTTCTGTGGGCAGGTTGGCTAATCGAATACGCCGCATTCCCATGCCGGCCACCGCTAGACGTACTATTGATATTTCCCTTATGGTGTGTCTGTATTCAACACTCCCATTCGTAGATTGCAGAATGTTTTGTAAGTATGTGTCATTGACGAACTTCATAAATATGTGTCTTTTTATCCCATTAATCTGTATCATAGTTAGCGATTGTTCTAATACCTGTAGCTGTTCATGAATTCATTCATGTATTTCATAAGCTGAAATACGTGGACTGGTAGGGTCAAAAATACATACAGTTGTATGTTGTCGTTCTGTCGTGATCGATCTTACGAACTTGCCTCGTGAATCACTACACCACACTTGTAAACACTCCACGGACTCAGCTACTACTTGCACTGCACTCCGCAACGTAAACACTACAACACGCACTGACAACCTTTTTGCTTGCCTGCTCGTTGTAGACTGGGATTCGATCCCCGGACCGTCCAGCCCGTAGCCAGTCGCTATACCGAATAAGCTACCCGGCCCACATGTAATAATGTGCTGGGTAGTTATTTAGAGCCGGGTTAACGTAGTCAGTACAGTTACCAGGCTCTTGGCTGGTCGTTCGACGAATAGTGGTTTTATTTCCAGCAGGGTTAAAAATATTGTCTCTTCTCCGAAATGCCAACTGCGAGACCCACCCATCGTTCTAGCGAATGGATAGAGGAGTCTTTTATTACCGGAGCAAATCGGTTGGAGCGTGAAGCTGCCTACTCACCTGTATCCAGTCCCAAGGTTAAAATAAGCGGCGTTGTATTTTAAATCTCCCCATAAGCCTCTATGGCGTGTATAGAGGAAACTTTACCTTTGTTGTATAAATATTTAACTGGAGAGAATCATGAAAACCACGGGAAGTCGCAGTTTACCTGAGACTCTTTTAACACCGCGAACCCCCTAGCACAAAGCAAACAGATAGGTGCTGTATACTTGTATATTAATAATTGTCCAACGAGATGCAACACAAAGCAGTCTATTTATTTTTCTGCAAGTTCACTCTACACGTTTCGGGTGTCAACCACACCCATCATCAGGAGTATACAAAACGGTAACTACAGTCTCCGGTACTGGTCATATTTTTTGCGCAGCTACCACCTCAAAACTAGACATCATCATGTGTTTGTAATTTTAACGTGCTTAAGAAACTCGCTTTGGAAGAAGCAATCGACTTGTCATAAGACAGACTACGAATTGAATAACAAATTTCAAGGAGTAAATGTTAATCTGGCTTGATCCAGAATGACTCAGTCTCTGCACTGAGAGTGGCGTGAATTATAAATGCAGTGTTTAGCTAGCCGTTTATGTGTATAATTTCCTTAGGCAGACCTACAGATCAAGACTGTACTTAATTAAATCATAATGTATTACACGGAAAAGCAAGCTTATTTTCCAAATCGTTCCTCCGAAATGGAGTGATTAATTAAGCACTGCAGCATGGCCTTCACTAAAAGGTTCGTACTTGCTGGTATTGTCAAGGAATGTTTTGCCTTCCTGTGTAAAAGATTCATTACCGTGTCAACGAAATGCTGCCATCTGTTCCTGTCTGACTCAGCTAAACTGTGTCCACTTCTTGTATGTTTAGGATACTCTTGTCCTTCAATCAACGTCTATCCCTTTAAAGGTACGATAACTCTTCCCGTTCAGGTTTGCAGACTGAAATTTTTTGGTTAGTTTTTTAGTAATTCTGTGCAACAGACTTGACGGTCAAGGAATTGAGCTTTTCTGTGGCGGATTTTTTTTTTCTTTCATATCCGGGTCGTCTCCAAGACTGATACAGCCCCTTGTCCTTCGGGTATCGAGGGCTGTTTCCTGAACATATTGCGGTCCGGGCCTGCGGCTCTGCTCGCACTCCCACCTTACTCGTGTCTACAGCCTAAGGGTGCGTACACACCACCAGAGTCGAGTCGAGTCCAATCCAGTCCAGTCAGACTCACAAAGACGCGGCAGTGACTCTGTGGCTAACAATGGCAGCCGCGGCAGTGCGTACACACCAGCAGAGTCGAGTCGAGTCGAGTCGATTCACACGAGTCTTGCAGAGTCAAGAGTCTTGATGACGCATGTTCCATTTTCGTCAGTGAGACTCTAGTGATAGGGCGTGACGGCTGCTATATTGAGGAAGAAATGGATGTGGAAAAGCTTATTCTTTTAGTTAAGGACCACGAGGCAATTTACGACGCCTCGCGCTGTGAACACCGGAACCGCGTCTTACATTGATTGTGGTGTTCATAATAATAATAACAACAACAACAACAGCACCTATAACAACAGTAATAATGTTCTTATTGTTAATAGGCCTTCTGTTTAAAGTTTGTATACGTTATTTTTGGCGTAGTACAGAGTGACAACCGACTTTCAACTGGCTTCAAATTAGAGATAGTTTATTATGTTTTTAGTGTATTATTATTATTATCATCATCATCATCATCATCATCATCATTGTTTTAATCAGGGGATAGTTGAAAGAAGGAAGTACTAAAAGTAACGGAATGTGCAACTTCAAATATTTTCTTTACTGTAAGTTAATTATATTCAGATTACATGCGTGGATTCAGGGGGAAAGCTTCACGCCCTACAAAGTACAATGGGATACTTATGCTTGTACCTGGAATATTTATAATTGGAGGAACATTTCAGTCACCAGAACTAAACGCCTTTCCAAAATAGTTACTAAAAACATTGTCATGTCCGTGGGCTCCTACATCAATCCGTGTGAAGCAACAGTTTGCATCAGCCACACCTAACAAGTTCATTGAGTGAAAGCTTTTGTAATTAAATACAAAGATCCTGCGTTTGGTGGGCATTTGATGCAGCAGTGTTTCCTCTCTCTGCTTCTTATGCAATTAGGCATTTTACAAATATTGTTGAACTCATCTGCAATTCGCAACCATATTTCGGAAATAGGGACTGTTTTGTAGATACTGGTTGCAGTACCTTCCAAGTGGCTCTTCCGGGCTCACGTACAAATCCTTGTACTGTATTCTTTCCAACTCGAAAAAGTATCCCAAAGACGCAAGTAATTCCCCATTGGCAAGATACCTGAAACAGACTTTATTTCTCAAACTCCCAGAAATGTAAGGACAAGTGACACCATTTAAGAAGTGAGGGAAGTGAGGGAAAGAAGAAAATCAAAAGAAAAAATATCGTGGTGTCATGAATTTTTTGGAGTACTGCTTGCAGCGTAGAACTATGGAAATATTCCAGAGACAGTAACTGCAACTGAAGTTTCATTCACCGATCCAGTTGAAAATGAAATGGACAATTCTGAACAACTGGAAGGAGAAAATGTAATTCAAGATCAGAAAATGGAAGGAGGGCCGAGTAAAAAAGAGCAGCCAGCAGGAATTAAAATAGGAGGAAAAAGACAAAAATTAACTGCTGTTGATATAGGCAATTAATATTTGGACTCCTTGAAAGAAATCGGTAATGAATGGAGGAGATCCTGGTTTCGAATATCCATTACAATTCTAATTGAACAAAAAAAAGACATAGGCTACTCTCTCTCTCTCGCTCTCTCACTCTCCCTATATATATATAATTGAAGAAATAAAAGGTAAATAGGAGTAAATAATGTTACTATCTAGGACACTAACTAAGAAAAAGGATAGCTCCAATAATATCGAGAATCCCTTTCTTGTCTCCTACAGATTTTTATAGGACGTACCTAAAAAAAATTACAAGTCTTTCTTCAGGTGTAATCTCCCTCCTTTAGCAGGTGTTTTGTTTTTGTATTTCGTCTCCCACCAGTTATGACAGACGGTAGAACTACTCGATATTCATCATAAAAAACCATGGAATTTCTCTTCATCCTCGAGCAGATCCAGATACAAGTGGCTAAATGTTTCGAAATCTGGTCTCTTTATGTTTATCGGGTGTACTTACATGTTCCGTCTCTTACGATGCCACCTCCTTCTCCACATAATCGTTTGCAAAACAAGTATGTTAAAATTTTCCATCGTTTTAGAGTTCTTTACTTGTGCAATGTTCAAAGAGTACCAAAAACCCACTGGCCCTCGCGGAGACTTGATTGGACTCGACTCGGTCGGTGTGAACACCCCTTGACTCTAAAGTCTGACTGGACTGGATTGGACTCGACTCGAATCTGTTGGTTTGTACGCACCCTAAATCAGGCCTGACCAACCCCTATCTCTTCTGCAAGTTCTTGTCCAAGACAATGTTGTGTTGCCCGTGGAGATAGTTTAAATAACAAAAGTCTTTTAACCCATTCCCTGGTAAAGCCGGAATATAACTTCGAAAAGTTTTGAAGACTCTTGGACTGTTCATTGACGGTGACATACATCACATTACTAATTCATTTTGCAAAAATTTACTAAAATTAGCGACACGTGTGTATACTGTACAACATCAGGTCATGTTCTGGGAAGGTAAATTTTCCTTTTGCGCCACATGTAGGCATGTGGATTTGTGGCTTCACTTATTCTTCACCTCGGAACACTGCGGAGTTAAGCGGCTATCCTTACGAGCAGGCCTCTTAACTCCGGGGGAATGATTCGGCGATGTTGACGTAATAGGCGGCTGGCTGGGCTGCAGAGCCATTCCGGACACTGGGGAGAAAAGATAAGTATATTAGTCCTGCCGAATATCGCTCTACTTATCCTCGTTTGATTAAAGTATATGTTAGTATTATGGGCCGGGTAGCTCAGTATAGCGGCTAACTACGTGCTGGACATTCCGGGATCGAATACCGGTAGGGACGAGATTTTCCGCCCGTTCAGATCGGCCCTGGGGCCCACCCAGCCTCCTGTAAAATGGGTACCGGATCTTTCCCGGGTGTAAAGTGCGGTCGGAGCGTGTTGCTGACCACCCACCCCATTCTAGTGCCGCAGTCATGGAAGATGGAAGAGTAGAGCTATACCTCTACCCACCTTCTGAGGCACACCGAGCCAGTAACGGGATCACTTTACCTTTGCCTTTTACACTTTAGTATTTTCTTCCTAACAATGCCTAATTCTTCCATCTGGTTCCTTTCCCTTCATGCCTTTTACCAAATTTTTGTGTATTTTTTCATCCTTCGTACGTGTAGCCTTCCTATCCATCTTTGTAAACCTCTGTGACTTCATCACTCAATGAACGTGTTCGGAAGAGTAGGTATAATACAGCCCCATTTTTTAATTTTCTTTACCTTTCGTGTTTCTTTAATCCCCAAGTTACAATATTATTCACAGCAACACCAATCAGTGGTCTTCTGATGTGAGTATTTCTCTTGGAACGAGGGAAGAAGTTTCATAAGCGTAATCCACAAAAACTGAACCTATAATTTGTGTGTTGCTGAACCCGTTATGCAAAAATAACCGAAAGCATGCAACCTGTATGCACTGACAATAGAAATGTAAAAAAATCGTATGACTATTTTTGGCATTTCTATGTCCACAAGGCCTCATCAGCGAGTTCGGTAGCTGATGCTTGTCGAGCAGCAGAGACAAATCAATATGGATTACCCCCAAATGTGAGAGATTTGTTTTCCACTGATTACCCAGCATGCGTTGCGAATGACACGACTGATGTTCTGGAAATGTAAACAGTACCAACAACAAAAATACAATACATCTTTCTATTATATTGATGCATAGTTGTGTATTTAGAGTGATTAACGCAAAATCATGAATTCAGAAGATTACATCTAAATCTGCTTATCTAGTCTACTTAACTAACATTTACTAAAATAACTCGTTGGCATGACGGATTTTAGAGGCCCTGAAATGCTATTTCTTCTAAATTTTGTTCTGTAATCGTCACATGGGGCAGGGATCTTTCTGAGAAGCCAGTAGTCACCCCGAAAGCCTACACTTGTTCTGAACTGTACGCAGCCATAATATTCATTACCGTTTCCAAATGGCCCAGCCTATGGACCAACCCTGAACCAGTTGTACTGATGCATTAATTTACAGCTGTTTTTCCAAGGTTTGTTTCAATATTTTTCTTCCACCTGCCCGTACGCACGCTTCTCGAGTGTTTGTGCATTTTCTTCAGTCTTACCAGCCAAGTTTATACACGTATCCTCCTTCTGCATGATGCATTTTCCAGCTATTTTTTCTTCAGTTTATGAACAGAATAGGAGCTGGCTAACATAAAAAATATGAAGTAGGTCACATTTAGAATGTTTACGTGGTATTTCCACCATGTACTTTTAAAGTGCCGCGCTGCTATACTCGTACCTGTATACTCGATTCAGCTCTACAAATATCACACTGTAGTGCCATGCACCCTTGAAAGTATTGGCCTGTAAAAGCGAGCATTCTGTTGCGGTCAGCACTTAAACCACGCAGCTGGGAGACGTTGAGTGATGATCTGGCGAAATAGAAGAGACAAAGGTGCGCACGTTCTTTTTGAGGTGATTATTGTAAGAACAGAAGTAGTGTGAGTATGGTTAACGACACCCTTGAGTGAGGTTCTGTAACTGAGGTGGTGGCGTGGAGCTGAACTGCGCAAATCAGAAGGCCGATAGACGTGCCTAGACTCCGCTGTGGGTGACTAGCGCACAGCAGCTGATTCCGATGGAGTGCGTAGACATTTATGGTCTGTGGAAAAGATGAGCCGATAAATTGGTCGCAATGGGAAAATTTGTAAATTTTCGTCTGTAGTTTTAGGTGTTCAGGGGAGTGTTGACGTTGTCAGTAAACTTTGTGTTAAATGGGTACTTGGTAAGATAGTTCAAAATTTAGTTTGAAAAGTTATTCTCATTACAGTGTGGTTGTAAATAAGCAGTTCTCAGCTGTACGTTGGTGTCAATCATTGTCTAGGTACGTCGTTCTCACTATGGCGAGTGCCCTTCCTAATCCCACGTTCAAGCCAGCAGCAGTTACCATTTTGAAACTAGACGCAGCTTACCCACGGGGCTAGATGATGATTATGTTAACGATGATGGTGGTTGTGGTGATGGTGAGATACGTGGATGGTGGCAGTTGTATCCCCATAGTACACAGCTCGTTTCCGATTCCAGCTTAACAAAGAGACAGTCTGGCCCTACGGGAGGTCTGTCCAGGGCGCAGGAAACTATACGGGTCCCTCGACGGTCCTCGGCGTGACAGCGAGGCAGTGACGATATAGCACACATACAAGGTAAAATAACCCTGCCCCACCCCCAGCGCCCAAATGTATTTGGTGGGACTGCTGATGTTGGCGGTCATTGTATTTTAATTGGTCTTAAAACCGAAAGACATGTCTCGGTGCATATGACTGTTACTTTACTCTAACTCTTAAAGTTTGATTAATTTTTAAAATGTGACACTTAATTGATAATAGGGTCGAGATTTTCTTAAAAGGTGACAGTTAGATTCCTTCTTAGGTTGTTTATAATTTGTCACAAATTAGAACCCCAGTATTTTGAAAAATTCTTACAAAGTTAAGGTACCTGCCAAAATGGGACTACAGCAACAACACTGGGGGACTGAAAATCGGTGACATGGTAACAATCACAGCGAAGATTGCTACTGGTTTAATTCCTGTATTATATATCTGCTGATGAAATAAATTATGTCACAGAAGCACTGATTTTGCAGTTGTTCATTCCGATCATAAACGTATTTCTCAAATAAACAAGTATGGAGTACACCAACGTCACTAATTTACTTACACACTTGTACCAGTCAGCGTGTTATGTTGGCAGGACCGGTTATAAAGCGGAAACGGAAAAATCGGGGGTAATTTCTGAGCTCATATTCGTCCCAGTTTTCATGGATAAATAGAGCTCAGTATCATGCGCTATAAATAAGAAATTGTGTACAGATTTTCATTGGCATATTGGGAAAGCTAACTAAACTCGTCTTTATATTTTTCAACTCGTTATGTCATTATACGTAAACGAACAAATTATCAGTCGAAAAGAACTTAAGTTTAAACACAGATATATGTTTCGGGTTTTGCAGGCCTACCATCATCAGGCTGTACAAGAAGATAAAGTTTCGATATACAACATGCATTCAGTTTCAGTTTTTAGATTTCAACTTGTAATAAATATTTGTCTGTATTAAGTAACATTTATAACGGGCAGACGGCTATCAACACAACTGGCGTGACTGATTGAAAGGCAATATTAACGTATTTTTCATGATCGAGATTTTTGGACATTACTTTTGAATCATTTAATTATGATGTAATTATTGCCCGTCGTTAGCTAAGACTTGGAATATATTTCATAACACTGTATAAATAAATTTTGCCTATAGCTTGTATTTGTGCAAAAAGTGAAAGAATATTCCGTTTAACTTAAAATGACACAAGAATAACACATGCGTAAAAATTAAACAGGAATTAACTCGCAGTTGATACTGCAGTTCGCATTTGTCCTTTGAACTTCATGTGTTTTTCCTTAACGTTACACGGGTATTAAGGTTAAGTTCCTTTCATGAATTTTACTAAGTTTTGTGTGATGTCGATTTTTATTTCTTTTAAACATTATTTTGTGCGTAGAAATGCTGATAAAATTCTCATCAAAACTAAATCAAATACCTAGGTCATAATTTGTCGAAATGTCTTGAATTAGTTGAAGAATAAAAGACCAACTTGATGTCACTTGCTATTTTATTTCACTTCTTATGTGTTCAACATGTTTCGGACATTAATATATCCATCATCAGGAGCTTGCGACTATTCTGTTCAATTACCACATTGGTCGTATTGTTCTTGGTTCGATGTGTGTTGGAGTTTCGGTGTGGTTGGTTTGGAGTGGTATCCGTGTTACAGACTTCAACCTGCAACACGGATACCATTCCAACTCAACCACACCGAAACTCCAACACACATCGAACCAAGAACAATACGACCAATGTGGTAATTCAACAGAATAGTCGCAAGCTCCTGATGATGGATATATTAATG
>Ga0123357_10011453_pt1 | contig 11377 bp, 8 predicted proteins | sample TergutEmb28metaG_FD_89873 | JGI IMG/M metagenome (GOLD analysis project Ga0123357, IMG submission 89873) | Embiratermes neotenicus P4 segment gut microbial communities from Petit-Saut dam, French Guiana - Emb289 P4 | ecosystem: Host-associated > Arthropoda: Insects > Digestive system > Gut ...
GAGCCGGTGTGGGCAGGACGTGATCTTGCTGTGGGGGGGGGGGGGGGGGACAGCTTCAAGTAATGCATTGCGATAAATGTACGGTACGCGACTTCCCAGAGACGACGTACTGTAGTTGGCTCTTCTGGTTGAATGCCAGTGACAAAAGTAACCGTTGCCGCACACGGTTGTAAATTTAGGATCTTAAGAATTTGTTCGTTCCGAGCTTCACATGTAAGGTGCGGCAGGCAGAAAACTTACAAAGGGCCTAGAGATATTTATCATTACAAAGCAACGTATATCCTATTCCATGGGGGACCATACTGTGTTCCGTTTTAAAAAAACGCAAGGTGTCACTAATGGGAACAGGCAGACGAGGGGAAACATCAACATTATTAAAGCACACAAACTGAAATCCAGAGGATAAAAAAAAAGTGTATCGCTATGGCAACAATCAAAAACGACACAGTGTACTGCACACCAATTTCCACGTAATCCAACATATTCTGGCTGTGACACCTTAAAATGACAGAATCCCAGGTCATCTGCAAAAATGACTAAGGTTTGTAGTGATCTATTTTAGGCCTTCCGCACAAATGCAGGATACTACCTCAACCGGTCACTACCATTTCTCACGGCCGCTTTCATCGTAGTCTTCTCAACTGAGAACCATCCCGTCATTTATGGTACAGCTTTAACTCACGCAGCTCCCAAAGAGTTAATAAACCAACGAAAGTGACAAAAAGTAAAAACAAGTTGGAGAAACTTCCCAATGAAAAGAACCATAATTGCGATCTTCACCAGTTATTATTAGCATTTTCAAATAAAAAGAGGATGGAACATGCGTCACGCAAGGGAAAGACGATAAATGCTTTCAAAATTTCAATTGGATACCCTGAAAGGAACAGATCATTTCCGAGATCTAAGCGTAGAAAAATCTGAATGCATCTGGATCAGAGATTACTGGCGGGCTGTTGTGGACAAAGTACTGAAACTTTGGGATAGATAAAAGGCGGGAAATGTCTAACCAAATGAACGATTACTGGGTTTTCAAAGGATGCATGGTGTTCGAGCTTGGTTTGTGACAACAATCGGTTATCAAACATGAAGCTCTCCTTCCCCAGACTCTTATCATAACGAACTTAACTGAAAAGAAAGGCACGTAAACTAAGAAACGTGTCACTGTGCGCAATCAATTTCATTCAAGGTACCGGGCCTCGGGTACCTACACATACACACACAGACAATCACACATACGGTGGTTAGTGGGCTGGGTAGGCTGCAGAATCATGATGGATGTTGCAGTGTAAGAAAGAACCCCTCACCCCTTAACGGCAGCTGTTCCCATCCACTAGGCAAGGATCTATGCTAGTCTGGGGTCATGACGCTGCAGACGTACGGCCACTTCAGACAAAAAGCAAGACGATTCCAGGCCCCACACTCACTGTTTCTTCTTATCCATTTTAACGTTAAAATAAAGAATAAAAATTTCAATTTCAGTGTTTCTAAAATCAGAGGTGTAGATCCGGCTCATTCCTTGACCGATGATGATTCACAAACCTTGGATGCGGACGGTTTAATGTGGCTTTATCGTGACACTCACGAACAAATCGATCCCACGGAACGCACTGCATGCCACTGTTCTATAATTGTGTTGCTGTGTGCAAGTCCACAGTGGCTAAAATACCTGCCTCAAACTGGAATTCTAGTGGGCTTCGCTGCTTACAAATAGCGAATGTTACTTTAACATTTCTACACACAAGCAGCGAACACCGCAGGGTTTCAGTTTAACAAGGTACGGAATTACCCAACAGCCGCGTCTCACAACCTGCATGATTCTACTCATCAGCACTTCCCCTTCTGTATATTTTTAACAACCTTACTCAATTACGACATATCCCAAACTCCATGTTATTAGGTGCAGTCACTTCTTTGTCGAATTGGAGGTTCATATATTTTAACAGCAACAACTTCATTTAATAACTGTGGTTTTTGCATTATTCCTGCAACATTTTGTCGCACACATACATCAAGAATATGGACAATTACGCTGACTGGACAGTAAGCGAACTGCCTCTTGTCTTGAAAACTTGCTACAACCATCACGAACTGTCCTGTCACTCAACCACTTTACAGACATTTATTAAAAACCGCTACAAAAATACAAAGTAGGAACAGCTAGCAAAGGAAAATACAACGGAAAATACCAGTTGCGAGACCAATACACAAATGGAAGGGAATTATTTAAACTTATGTAATAAAACCAATAAATGTACAATATAAAACATGTTTCATCACACATTATTAATTACCAGCATGTTTCGATCGCTTTTGTGATCATCATCAGGGTAGGAAATACAACCAACACAAGCACATGTATACATTTTATACATGTGAATTTGTTGGTTTTATTATGTAAGTTTAAATATTCCTTTAATGCACGGATATGGAACATATTAAGGATGGATAAGTGTTTCGGGGTTAAACACATATTGTGTACGTCAATTCTACTGGTATGCTACCGGGCCAGCTAGAAGGAAGGCTAACATTAAAAAGAGACGGAGGGATGGGAATTAGATTCAGTAGGCTTTCGGTTCCATAAAAAGCAGGAACATTGCTTGACCAGATGAATAATGACTTTTGAAGAACGTCCCTACACGGTGTAGTCAACTACTCTATTACGAACAGCAAGGAAACAAAATGGTCTAGTCAAGACTGTGAAACTAACCACCACAGCCACCATTACAGATGTCCTGGAAATGAACCCCACTCGACACAGCTCAAGGTATCTCAAGATTGGCAGCTGCACACGTATTAACCTTTTACACCCTACTGGTTACGTGATGCAACAACCAGTTTAACATTCAACTACTGTACGCTCTGCCCACATTGTATTTACTAGTATGTGTTTTGTATTTATCTGAGAACAGCGACTTGTGCCACTTACAGCATAAACTTATTGGTTTTTATAACCGAGATGAAGTGTTTACTGCGCGGTACGAACTGGATCTTTAAATACAACGGTCTGCAATTCGTCTTTCAAGGGTTAAGCATCCAGACTACGGTATTCTGGGACATTAGGCCGTGTAGTTTGGTAGATGGTTTCCAACGTTTGGTATAAACGGCCACTTTCACTCCTCTGCCTTGAAGAAGAAGGTAGAAGTTCCTTTGAAACATCACTGCCATCTCCTAAACTACACCGCGTCACGTCCCACAAGACCCATAATGTTGCTAACACCGTGAGAACCTGAAATATCACAAATATTGAACACGCTGAATAAAGACTTCTGATAAAGCTTAGAAACTTTCTACAGCGACGCTTTTGCACAAAAGGCAGCAAAAAACGGTGACGGTTATGAAATCACAACAAAGCAAGTTTTTATCTTTCCTACAGTTATTCAACCACATGCATGGCTGCATTACACATCCACAATATAGACTTTCAAGAACACTCCCCCAAAAGTTAGATGATATAATGGAACCTGAGACACGGGAAGAAGATCTCAGTGTTCCCACTCCTTGATGCAGTAGCACACACCGCTGTCATTATACTGCACTGAACTCTACAATCACAATTTGATGTCTAAAGTAGGCACGAGAACCTATACATATTTTCTGGTCTACTAATACGAGGGTTGTCCAGAAAATAAGTTCCGTTTGCGAATATTGCCTCTGCAGCGCTGCAGTCGCGATGGTGCGCATGGGTGCCGAGTTTGTTGATTATGTGGCAAGGCACGGACGGAATTTGCAGACATTCGAACAGTGTTTACGCATCGTGCTGTGTGTTTATAATGTTTAAGAAAACAGAGAATCCCGCCGCATGTGAAATGCGGTCTGTAATCCGTTTATTGAATGCAAAGAACATGACACCGGCTGAAATTCATCGTCAACTTTCTGACGTGTATGGAGAACACGCCATGAATAGTTCAATGGTACGGAGACGGGTGCAACTGTTTAATGAAGGACGCGAAAATGTGCATGATGATCCGCGGAGCGGCCGACAGTCTGTGGTGAATGAAGATTTGGTGCGTGCAGTTGAAGAGAAGATTAGGGAGAACAGATGATTCACCATTACGCCACTTTCCCTGCATTTTCCTCAAATTTCACGGTCACTTCTTCACAAAATTGTGTCTGAGGTCAAATAAGCCGTTGCCACTTGCTTTGCATCGCAGGCGGCATCACTCTACGATGAAGGGATACAAAAACTGGTGCAACGCTATGACAAGTGCCACAACAATGGTGGAAACTATGTCGAAAAGTAGTGTACGGTATGCACAGCAAATGGCAATATACATGGTTTGTAATACATTGTTTTTTTTAATAGTCTATCGGAACTTACTTTCTGGATAACCCTCGTACATGGTGGTCTTCTACAAAAAGAGGCTCATGCCATAAATGTTTACATTTTTAAATAACCGTGCTGTTCATACTGTGCTTCACTGAATCACAAACTTAGCCCGATAGTCTGTATTATCCGTTACTATCGCTTCGGGGAGTGAATAATGTCGACTAAAAACTTGCAGGACGTATTTTAACACGAGAAAACCAAGAACACACGTGCCAAGTGGGAAATGGGAAGAATTAAAAAACCGATGAGTATGCTTACGGACGAATATTTGTCCATTTGATCTGCGCAGCCTCCCCTAACACCAGAGCATAATATACGCGCTTTTGCAAATTCGACTGTGGTCAGGGAGTCACTGTAATAGTAGAACTATCATGGAGGGCATGCTGTTAGATAATTCCAGTACAGCCACTACAATCAGTAAGGCAGAAGTGGTTCTGCCATGCTGTCGGGCTTAGCTGAAAGCTTTGAGTTCGATTTCAATAGTTCAATCTGTGAACAGCTGCAACAAAGTTAATTGTATAGTTACGTTCTGTATAAGCCCGGCAATCAATAAATCAATTACACTCATGCAATAAGTGTGTGAAAAATACTTTTGTTCAATACGTGTATCTGTTTAAGAAATTGAGAAATAAACAGCTGATGGCAAAAGGTAAAGACCTGTTCCCTTGACAAGCCCCAGGCCCTCTCCTGCTCTGTCAGATATCTGGGAAAGTTCATTTCCTGGACTGTCACTTGGGACGACAAAATAATTTTTAAATGTATGTAAAAGTACGCCTTTGATAGGTTTACTCCTTCAAACAAATGGACCTCAAAATGACGTTTCTCCTGGATCCTGTCTGATGGCCAGGGGCCCCAATATTGCCAAAAATAGAATTAAATGGATATTATTTGGGGGTGCGGTGTGTTAATTTGTCTTCAAGTGGTTAACTTTAATTACTTTTTTACAAGCTTCGAATTTGGAATTTATGCACGACAGTAAAATAACGACTACTTTCCGTCAATTACAGCTCTCAAACCGGTGCCACTTACTTCAGCCAATTACAGACTGTTATACAAAGTCTTACTGTTTATCATTTTATTCTCAGGGGGGGGGTAAAAGTTTGCGGACCTCAGTGGTACCGGGTGGGATGGAGTTCTGAAGGGTAGCCTGTCAGCAATCTATGGAGAACGATGTAAAAGGTTAGGCCGTAAAGTGGAAATATATCGGCTTTGTTCGCGGCCAAATACAAGTCTGAACAGGAGGGAAACATCGAGTTCTTTGGCAGACAAGAGATATCGGTAGCGGAAACTCTTGTAAGCCTCACTGCGGTTTACGAAGACGAAGCTCCAAATAATCCGCTGCGTACGTCTGGTATACCCATTTACAAACGACCAAGAGTTACATACTAGCATATGACAAGCGCAGACGCGGGCCAACAACGTCAAAAAACGATGAAAATGTGATTGAAGTTCGCACAACACTAACAACAGATCGGCGCGTAACGACTGAACAGATAGTAAATAAAACAGCCATCTCATCCAGGCGGATTCTGAGCATTCTGAAAGATGTTACTGCGGCGTCAGTTTAATCTTTTCTAACGCGCCTAAAAATGATTGGAAGCATCAGACTGGATTCGCAAAATGCAGGCCTACTGATTGGTGGAAGACGAGGAGGAGGTGAAACATGCAACTTGTCCTTCACGTAACATGCCAGGTTAGGCAATCAAGTGGACAGCAAATGATTTAATCCACTGCTGAGAAGGTCTAGGAATTTAATTTTTGTAGTGTGGTTGTCAACTGCATTGAATCGACTGTTAAAGACTGTTTACAAATAATGATAAAGTGTACAATTTACTGTCCTGTTTGAGATCATGTCATTAAGGCATTTCAGGGGGATGGATGTAAGCTCAAACGTATTCTTTAGGGCAGCTTCTTGTGAGTTTTTGGACATTCGCATCGATGTAGTTTAATTCTCAATTTCTTCTGGGATATAGCACCATTCCACTGAGTGACTGGCGCCCAACGTCTCGAGACAATGTACTGGTTTTATCTTCACAAGTCGAAATTGTCCAATCATGCTTGGCATGATCTCCTTAAGGTGAAACTACCCACGGTAACGCTGATAAAGGATGATAGTAAGTGTACAAAATATTCTGGAAATTAACTTTGCTGACAGGAATCCAAATGCAACCACTCAGTCCATAGCCACAACACTTCAGTAACTGAGTTATCAGTGGCCTGTACAACACTGGTGACAACAGAAACCTACAGTAATGAAACAGTCCGTGGGGGAGAGGGGGGAGGCAATTACATACAACGGTGTATACTGTACATATATAGGAGACTGAACCACAGTCAGTGCAACAGTCAGCTTCAACTACTAACATTCTGTCACACAACATAATATTCTGAATGACCTGGTTCACAGGAAACTGCAATGACATTCAGGTTCCATAAATACAACTTAATATTTGCAAGCACTTAAGAAAATTAAATGGGCATAGTCCTACAGTATGTTTCACACAGTACTTACAGCCTTGCCACCTGTCCCCATTAATTTTCCCACAGTGAGTCGGCAAAAGTATTTATTTAACCTAATGATATTATAGACATGATAATATCCAATAGTATTGCACATACCTAACTTGAACATCCACAGCTGACAAAGGAAATTATCAGCTTATTTAGCACAAAGAATTAACAACATTAATTACAACAAAGTTACAAGCAACTGAACCTGAAAATTACGTGGACATTTTGTGTACCGGTTCTGTGATCATCCAATTTAGGTAGTTCATGATAGAACAAAAACATCAAATAAAACCCAAATTCATGTATTTATATATATTTATATATACACACACACACACACACATGCATGACGTGGATGGTAATTTGCATTTTATATCCAGGTTGTGGACCTGGCATGAACCACTGTCACTGTCCCACCCAGTCGGTAAATTTGGGTTTTACTTGATGATTTTAGTTCTAACACACACACACACGCACGCACGCACACACACGAGAGAGAGAGAAGGTTTACACATCAACACTTCTTTTCCCTCTTTGCTTCAAGGCATACCAGTTCTGCATTGAAAATGAAAGTCAGTCCCAGTAGCCTGCTGCACGCACGCGCACACACGCGCGCACGCACACACACACACAAAGTGAACCATATCATTAAGATGACCTTGAACAATAACTTCTATAATGAGCAGCTTACATGCCCGGGCTATTAAAAAAACACAGACGGCGATTTTCATGAAGCATTACTATTCACATAATAAATGTAAATATGCGCGCGCACACACACACACACACACACACACACACACACACACACACTACTTACAGCCACATTCAATAAAGGGAAGCAACTTCACAGTAAGAGTTCCAACAAACCAGCAGTCTTTTTCTATTACCGAATCAGAAGCATTAAATATGTGTGATACATCTGTTTATTCGTATGTCTATGCACTGCATTCGTAGCATTAATAATTCTCAGAGATTTAACTGCTCTTAATTCCTAATTCCATGAAATTCATTGATATAATAGTTAAATGGATAATAAGCAATTAAATCTGAAGCACAAAACTGATTTGTAACTATACATCAACAAGGCATGACACCAACAGCCACAGCTTAATTTAGTCTGAAGCTGAGGAAGGGTGTGATGATGACTTAACCTTGACCTCCTACTGGCAAAGCCAGCACAAGCATAAGTGCTACCCAGGTGATGCAGTATTCCACCAACTCCTCTGTTTAAACCAAGTTTCTCAAAATTTTCTAACCATTAGTAACATTAAGTTTTCAGGCATTGTGAGAAAAGTCGTCACTGGTAACACAATTCTTTTAAAATGTATCTACATTACAACATAACATATTCAGATGAATGCCAATTAATAGCTGTAACATCAACAAAAGTACAGAAAAAATTAATTGGCATTAAACACTAAGGAAAGGGGTTGTAAAATGTTCTGCTCCTAAAATCATTCCATCCTATGTAGCGGCTATTTGGCTGACCAAAACTATCATCCTGTTTGTGCCAACTGACGTCTAACAATCCATCCATTTAAACAGAATCTTCTGGCATGTCTAATAAGCTTCATCAGCTAACTAAGTCATATATTTTTGTACCTGTGAGGAAGAACAATGTATATTAAACTGTTTCCATTTAAATTCTATCATACCATCTACATATTTTCAAAAAGTCACATCTTAAAATAAACTATTTTTGCATAACTGTTATTCTCACAATTTTTTTCTTCGTATGGACAAAATGCGATTATACAGCATTCGTAACAAATCACCCACAGCCAGGGTCCAAAATGAAGCATAACTTTATGAACATGCCACATCTGTATCTTGATTTCACCAATTATGGCATTTTTATTGCTAACATCGACTGTGTAACTGAGTCACAGGCAAGAGAATGGACCTACTGCTAGTCAACAGAATCACTTTTATGAAAAACTACCTTTTCAGTATAAAATATGTATACAACTTTCCAAAGAATAATTCCCTATTTTTTCATCTATTATCAGTTATCAGATTCAAACACAAGCATTCATGGATGCAAGGATACATGCAGGCACAAACATATATTATGCATTCCAGGATCCAAAATTTGGTAGAAGTAACAAATGTATGTAAAATAAGTCATAAACATACAAAATACACAATACAAAGACAGACGTATTTCATATACGTTTGTTTGTTTGTTTATGAATACTTTCACACCAATTAAATCAGCTACTGATGTGGATTAAGAAACCAACTAGATGTCACTTAGTATTATATTTATTTCTCCTTTATAAGTTGCTCAACATGTTTCGGTCCACCTTGTGCCCATCTTCAGGAGCTGACGACTTAGTGGTATTTTTCACGTGTGGTGTAGTGCTGTGGCTGTGTAGGCAGTCAGATCCGGTTGGCTGGTTGTGTGTCCATTTCGGAAGTATGTAGCATGTAGTGCTACGTACTTCCCAATGGACACACAACCAGCCAACCGGATCTGACTGCCCACACAGCCACGGCACTACACCACAAGTGAAAAAATACCACTAAGTCGTCAGCTCCTGAAGATGGGCTCAAGGTGGCCCGAAACATGTTCAGCAACTTATAAAGAGCACCTTATAAAAGAGAAATAAATATAGTACTAAGTGACATCTAGTTGGTTTCTTATTCCAAATTGAACTACAATGCACGGTCAACCACACATCAGCTACATGATGTAATGTAATGCGTGCCATGTTCAGTTTACATTACTATCATAATAAATGATAAAAATAATTTTAATTATTTAAGACAGATTTTTAACACTGTCCTTGTGTGCCCTCCTGCACTGCCTCCATCTCTGTAACAATTCCTTCGGTCTTAACATGAATAATAAAAACAGTTTATAATTTTTTTTCTTTCTTTTATTCTCTTCACATGCGTAATGCGAATTTACATTAAAATCACTTTTAAGATCCTGAAATTTGACCCTCACAATCTGTCATACGAATTGGTACCCTTGAACATAAACATATCCGTGACTGTTCGATTTGTAGTAGAATGAAATATGTACGATTCATACCTCTTACAAATGATAAAAAATTGACGAACGTCCTAATATATAAAACGTTACGTCCAAATCCTCTACAACCACGTTCTCCAACAAAATATTCCAGCGATTCTCAAACATTTTAACGTTCTATTATTGAGACGTATGACAAAATGTATTTATCCGAAAGGGGGAGGGGTCGCAATATATATAGTGGCTTCTACACGCAGTACATTTTCTTTACACACTTAAAGCATATATCGAACGAAAGGGACTGAACACACAACTCCTTTTACGAATTTTGTCATTAAAATGTTATCCGTAACTACAGCAGGTGCATCTGAAAGAGTACAAGCAAGAACTTACTAAAACGTAAATAGCATTTCCAACTCTACAGACCGGCGCGAAAACTTACCCATCTTCTCGCAAAGGCAGAGTTCCTTGTCAGCTAGAAGTTATAAAATTCACAAAACTGGGTCACCTGAAGTTCATATTAACTCAATAAATCGTACTATTATTCGTCACACGCACAAAGCCACAAAAATTCGCACAAACGAGCGTTTACGAACCAACATTAACATCACCGACGAATAGGCGAGTTCAATGTCGGGGGAGGGGCGATTCTTGTCCCTGTTACCACTGCTTCCTAGATCACAAAATGAAGTTTATTGTCAGTCAGACATCACAGGCGACAAAAACTGCTTCCAGTGCCTAAAATCAGCAAATGTATACAGCAAATAAAGTTTCACCACCTGCCTTGTCTTCTTATAGGTGAATGAGTTACGAAAATATATCTTCCAATAGTAGCGCACTCATTCCAAAACAAATTGATACTACCCGTGATATCAAACGTGCCATCTGATGGTTAAACACACAAACATACCTAATAGCGACACCGCGTTTTCAGTGGGATTTCGCCTATGATACTGGAACATCATCGTCCCGCCATCTAATGCGCTATCTCTAAACTACGCGGCCTTGACTGCAAATTTCGGTAAAGGTATTACAGATTATTTGGAAGGTAACCAGTTACCAACCTGTGCTGTGTAACATCCTAGAAGGATGAAGAACTCAGCAGAATATTGAAATCTCACATCTTCACCTTTTCCTTACTAATTCTACCCTACGTCACTTTACTGCTGAGAGCAACACAGCCAGTTTATGTAACATTTATTTCATATTATCCATTTTGTAGGCACTGCTTTCCCACTCTTACAAATCCTGCAGGGAAATAATATTTTTTTTTTGTAATTATGTTTATTAATTCACATTACCATAAATCATCTTTCCAGTAACTGCCTGTATTACTATTTGAAGTACACCATACACCACCCTCACAGTGGTGGTGGATGGTTCCTCTCAAACTTTAATTTTCAACTACACCACAAGGCATCACATTCCAGAAGACAGCATTCCTCATGGTCACCCCCCCCCCCCCCCCCCCCCCCCCCCCACAACAACCCACCAACCCCCCCTCCTCTCTATTTTAAAAAAAACAATATTTTTTTACTCCGAACAAAAAACAAAAA
>Ga0123357_10011454_pt1 | contig 11377 bp, 6 predicted proteins | sample TergutEmb28metaG_FD_89873 | JGI IMG/M metagenome (GOLD analysis project Ga0123357, IMG submission 89873) | Embiratermes neotenicus P4 segment gut microbial communities from Petit-Saut dam, French Guiana - Emb289 P4 | ecosystem: Host-associated > Arthropoda: Insects > Digestive system > Gut ...
GTGTGTGTGTGTGTGTGTGTGTGTGTGTGTGAGTGAAAGAGAGTCATGTGTGTGCACTGCTCCTGGTTGCAGACCTCTGTTCTTTGTGACACGTGCATGCCGACAGTGGAAGAAGAAAGTGACAAAACAAAGTGTTAGGAATTGCTGTGATCACAACACAAAACAAAAACCTGTACATGGGAAATGAATACAGTAATGAGAATCTCAATTCCTGATACCAAGGAGCTAATGCCTTACTTTTTTAATTCAACAGATGAATGGCTTATCATTCAAGAATAATGGATTTACAACCTCCTCTGCTGTTACAGGGCTAACAACAAAATCTCAACTCAAAGGTGACGGTATTAATATCTGACACACGAAATGCTTCACCAAATAGACTGCACATGTACACTGACCACTGATGCAACATTACAAAGAAAGACTCATAAAGGAACTAGTTTCTTGAGTTTAGAAGTCACATTCTTTTACACAAACTGTAACCATATATGTAACTGACAACAGCGTCACATTCCATATGCTTAGCCACAAAGTTTCTAATTGTCTTATTTAACAGCAGAAGAAAGGGAAAGGGCAATATTGTATGTCTCTTTGGGGAGGGGGGGATCTAACGTGTTATGTCTATCCTGTAACATTTATTATGCAAAATTTTTTACAGCTCCTTCAGAGGCACCCTTTCGTACAAAATTCTGAAGCCATAATGAATGGTGTATGCCATCCCATCTCTCAAGTCTGTCTGACTGCTACCTTAGAAATGGTGACGTGACTTTGAAAATGTGCACATGGAACAGCGATCTTGTGGGATTGCTCTGTTATGGCCTCCAGGTTTATATTTTGTGAATGTTATGGAATAAAACTGAGAAATTTGAGAAGTTAAACATGTCACACTTTTTACACAACACACATGCAGTATCCTAGCAACAGGTTTACAATTTATCAATGTCTCTATAATTGGCATTAAGGCTGCTGTGCCAGCACATAACAATAAACATGATATTATTATTACTATTATTATTATTATTATTATTATTTGCTCATTCATGGTGTATCTGTAGCACCTAAATGCAGTCCTGTGATTTTGTCTGACAACTGGCTGCCACTTTCTGTCAGCTTGTTTATTGTATTACTGTAGCCCACAGGTGTGGTCCAGTGGTGGGAAGAAGGAATTAACAACATCTGTCAGCTACAATAAGGACCGTGTATAAGGAGAATGGGATTCTACATGTAGTATAAGTCATGTTCTTCACATGCTTAAAGGTCTGCCTATCTGTAAAATGCATGCAGCCACTGACTGCATCACATACACAGCATCAAGGACCAGTTGTCACAACCTTCATTAAAATGTAATAATGAATTATCCAATGGATCAGAAGTTACACACATTCACTTGCAATGAAACTGTCAGTCTGGTGCAAACTTTCCTTCTAAAGATATACAAGCAAATCCCAACACAAATATACAGTCTTGACCTGAACATAAGACAGACTCTCTGTTCATGTATTACATACACAGTATTCCTAAAGCACTCACTGACACACAGCTAGAATTTTGTGCCGGCAACCCACAGCATGGTTGTGTTGCTGCCAGGCAGTACACAAATGGTGATCTGCATTACAAATATGCTGCAGGAAACAAGTGTTCATTCCAAACAAAACTACTTTTAAAATGCTACAGCCTTTCCAACTGGCAATAATTACTTCTCAGAGATCAGTATGGTAGGTTACTAAATTTCACACAATAGTGCCTAAAATTTGGGTGCTGACAGTGAAAATGTCCTATTGAAAGTTGTCTTAGTCCTAGGCAAATATACAACACAATTAACAGGACATTAAAATTACAATCGGCAGTACAAAGGCAAATGAATGAAAAGGCAATATTAAAATACTGACGTACTAGGATTATTATACCAATGTGCTGCCTGCAGTATGTAAATGGACACGATTATTCTGAATATATCGTATCTGTGCCCTTCTTCAGAAAGTGGTAACTAACACTCGCTACAGTAAGAAATGCAATACACGCACATGCATGTGTATGAAAACAAGAACTTCCAGTTACTTGCACATGTCCTCAACCCACCCCCACAACCTGCAACCCTGCTATCAATCTGTGACAATCACCTAGGTCTGTCTACATGTATATCACCAGTGTGGTGCAAGACAGCCTAATAAATAACAGGAGCATGAAAAGTTTTGAGGCAAGAAAGCACCTGTCCAAGAGACAAAACACAGAAAGCACAAAAAGAACAAAACACATAATGATAAACACATAACACAAGGTGGTTCAGAGGTTGTGTTTCCAGATAAACGCAACAAATAGGCACACGTAGCTTGTTAATCACATGTGGTGGCAGGGTGCCCAGGACGGGAAGTGGGCAGTGCTAGCCGATGAGCGAATGTGGGAGCAAGCAACATGCTTGATGCAACCAAGATGAGGCCAGACAAAGAGGGAAAGCCAGAGCTGGTGGAGAGTGAGGTCACATGAGGAAGAGGTCACCTGACTTACCACCTGGCTGGTGATTGGTTGGTGTGTGGGCTTGGGTACGGCCACGGTCGTTCGCCCCGTATATATGTATTTCACCCTGATTGAAACAAAATGGGGAGGGATCAGGTGGTGCATGGTACATTGCAGGATGATGCTGAGTATGATGATGGGCTTGAAGTGGGTGTGGTTCTTGGGGATGAAATGGGTGTGGTGACATGGGGTGACCAGGGGAGAGGAGATGTTGGGGTTCCTGTTTCAGTCCGTAAGGCCGCGGGGAGTTTACTCCACCTGTAACAGGGATGGGGTGAAACGTGTCAGTGAGTTCCGACACGATCGCTGAAGTTTCCTTTCCACTGTCCAGTGTCGGGGGAAACGAATCTTGATAAAATAAACATGGACAACCAACAGACTGCATGCACAGACTTGGGTGTGTGGGGAGATGGGGAGAAACTAAAATGAAAATTGCTATATGTGGTGAAGGGTGGGTCAATAGGGTGGGTAGCACTGCTATTGGTATATTTCATATTGTACATGGGGATGGAGTATATAACACTCAAAACAAGTGCCAGGGGTCGTGCAGCAGAGCTCAAATTAACCTTCACTTACTGGGTCAATTAATTAAAAATAAAACTTAAAAAGTAATCAGATCACTCTCAACAGCACCAAACTACAAGAGTAAATTCTAATGGATACTACATTACTGCAAACCTCAAAACACTAGTCTCAGTGGCACAGCAAACGTACATAGAGAGAGATAGAGAGAGAGAGACAGAAGGGGCTTCATGCTTTACTTCCTTCTTAATTGTCTCCAAAGTCAAAAGCTTCAGAAGTGGTAGTTTATGTATCACTGTTTTGGTGTGAAGACATTACAGGCTAAACCATCCAGTCTGACTAAGCATATCCTAGCTTCTGGATACTGCCCAGTGTTCCAAAACCCACAATTTGAGGAACCATCTGTTTACTTGCTCAGCTAAAATTGAGGGGTGATGCGTACTTGGTTGGGGCCATTAGAAGGAGCTATGCCCCATCTCTGAATATGTTCATCCCCCACTTTTCCACCTGGGGATAGTAACAGACCCAGTTTTTTAAATACTGTGTTAAATGTTTGTGACTGTTGGAACACCAGATGACAGATAATGTCTGGAAGGTAAACAGCCCTAAATGTAATACAACAGCAAGAGCCCTAGGCACTTAAATTATGGAAACTGAGTCACATGAACAGTGCTTTGTTTAACAATCAAAATTAGTTTTTAACACCAGTTTTAACATTTTCATAGGCATTATTCATCAAATGCTAGTCTGACCCTGGGTTTCTGCACTGTAACTGGTTACATGTTGCAGTGTTCCTCCAAAACACTTAACATTCAACCACTACAAGGTGCAAAAACTCAGAAGATAACAAGCAAAACTCCTTCTTGTCTGCAGTGTCACTGGATACACACCTGCTGTAATAACCATTGTTGTGTGTAGTAAGCACCAGCATATTACTACTTACAGGAATTGCCAAACCTGTGCCACAAAAATTCAGTTTTCGGTGCGTATGCAACAATTCTCAATTTGGTTTTTTACCAAGCAGAGAGAGATGCTCCCTTTCAGACATTTACTTCCAGAAACTTCCTTCCCATAAAACTGCTGTTACTGCGGCAACTGCTTGTAATCCACACCTTTGTTGAGGGTGTGAAACAGAATATTACACAACACTTTGATCTGCATGGTTCAATGCATTCTTCCTTATGTCAGGTTAATGTGAAGCCTGATTTTAGTATTATTTCAAACTGAAGTACCTTTCTGTACGTTTAACAGACCACTGAAATATAAATTACAAACACAGTACACAAAAAGTCAATGACATATCACAACAGAATTTGCAAGAAATGGAGATGTGTATCACTTTTTTTTTACATCAACACATCATTTATATAACAGACAATATGCTTTGTACTTTAACCTGAAAGTTGTGATTATCTGAAAGGCATGATTACTCCAAGTTCATCTGAATAAGAAAACAATGTCCCACAGTCAGCACTTAATTTAAGAAGTGCTCTGGCCACAGCAGAATCCTGGCACTTAAAAAAGGCAGTATGCTGAGTGTTAATACTAAACAAAACATTAATAACTCAGGAGTACATAAACAGACTTCCACACAAACAAACTCCTATAGTAGTATAACAAATCAAAATTCGCAAACTATGCGAACAAAAAATTTACTGCTCTTTTAGCAAATATGTAAAATATTTATTACAAAAGCAAGAAAACAGCTGGCTTTCACAATTTGTTATCTTTCAACCAGATACTTCTAAAACCTTTAACGTGCTCATCAAATATCTGTTTGTGTTACGGGAATAAAATATCCACAGCTCTCCAGCATGTGTGTCAAATGCTGCTCTTCAAGGTGCTACAACCAAATACCCATTTAGGTAAGAATGTCTTTCAAACTAAGCCAAAACGAAGCCTAACATTGCAAACAGCAACCCAATTACTCAGCTGGGATCAGTAATACCGAATATTAAATGAAGGAAAACCTTAAATCAATGACCAGTAAATGGGGGTTAAATTCTACTTGTTGTGCACCTAATGTTGCTACTATGTATTTAGTCCGGAATAAATTCAACATAAAATTATACATTTCTTCATTCCAAAGTTCAAATTGCAAGCCACAACTGTTACTGTCAGTGGCTAAACATAAACAGTGCATAGTGTGCTCCATACTGGAGGACAACAAACATAGTGATCAAATTTCCATTTAACTGCTTACATTAAGCAGCGCCTAACTGTTCCAAGTAATGTGCCAAATGGTGCCTTAGTGAATCATTAAACACAAAAATGTAACACACTGTCATGCACAGCCAACATAATGCCATATGTATTATAAACAGCCACTGCAGCTATTTCTGATTATAACAACAATTTTGTTCATTTTAATTACAGACATTACAAATTACAATTTCGTGTAATCACACTGCTATATCCACAGAGCAAATTTGGTACAGACTGACTTTATTCTTAATCTTTATGCTGTTGAGCTTATAACACAACACACATCTATAACATGGCATTCTTCCTACTCCTGTGTCACTGTATGCATGCCCTTTAAAACTGTAAGTACTGTACTGTATCTCCTGAAATAATTTTCAGATGATGTTCTTACTTGCTGGATATAAACTTCCATGTACAAAGGAGTCACATTACTGTGTCCCTCAGCACACCTGCTTTAAGTGAACCTTCATCATTCACAAAGCCTGTATCTGCCAGCAATTTGGAGCATGTTCTTCCCCTGCAGTTCAAAGCACCTCACTTCGCAGAAGAGCGTTGAAGTGCTGACCTCCAGCTTCTGAAGAGGCTACATAACTTCTGAACATTCCATGACTTGTGACAAAGCTCTCATCTTGAAATACAAACCGAACAATCCCTCTTCAAAAATTGCTCTTCATTTTTTCTAATGAAAGCGGGCTGTCCTACATTTTCTCCTCCCCAATTAATTACCAACATAATAGTGGCAGGATTAAATCATCTAATGGACAAAATTTCTTACTACAAAAAACACACATCCTACATTTTGCACATGTTCATTTCTTCAACTGCACAGGGTTTTTTTTTTTGTAACTCCAGCATATTTTATTTAGTCTGCTTATGTTCCTACTTAATGTAAACAATACCTCAGCCATGACAAATATAAATTTTTGTATTTTATTTTTGCCCCCTCTTCCATAAGTTTTTCCTAAACATGTGCTGTGCAAAGGTACCGCAAATGAAAGTACCTGTTCAAATGAGCGAATTTCACAAGCATGTGCCCATTTTGGATACTGTTATCAGTTGCAGTAACACAGCTAGTGTCAGCGCACAACCCCACACATGCTTAGTTTGTCTTGTCCTATACTTCAGGGCACAACTGTCCTCTCTGTTTCATTAACTTTAGAATGTTCAAGTCAAGTGTCTCTGATGCCTTTACCCATTTTCTACAAAAGAGTTTAGAAACTGCTGCACCTAGCAGCAACAGATATTCTACTATGTATCATCTGACATCAGCTTTAACCCTTTGGCCCTGGAGCTGGACATTTACAGTTTAGCACACCATTTATGTACAATGTGAATATTTTATGAACAAAGAAGGGTAACATTAGGAAATGCACGACATTTTGTGGAGTAATAAACGAAGATGGTGAAAGTCTAAAAAAATAATTAAATAATATATTTGTTGACTAAATATATAAAAAGCGCACTCTGGGCAGTAGTGGTATGCCTGTCCTATATGTAAGATGCATGGTGCCTAAACGTTAAAGGATTGGAACACGTGGCATCCACAGGAATGCCAATCTTCATAATATATTGCATGCATGAACTGAATTCTTTGATGTTTCCATATTTACAAAAAACTGCAAAAATAAGTCACCATGAGGGGTACACATGGGAAAATTAATGTTAAAAAACAACTAATCCAGACACATTAACCTTTTGACGCCTAATGATGACTATAGTGGTCGTACCGCACCGCTAACCTCTAAACGTTGCACTTTATATATTTATTCAATACATACAGGTACTGAATATTTTAAACATGGTATATACTCTCCGTTTTTTTTTTCTCTTCAAAATGCAGTTTGTTTCATAATTCTAACGTATTTGGTTCCTGGATTATTCACATTTTATATACAGGATGTGCTAAAATTAAAAAAATAATTCCGGCGCCAAAATGTGAATACTCTTCATAACTTCTGCATGCCCAAAACTTTTGGAACTTTCTAATTATGAAGTAATAGAACGTGCAGATTGTTGTAACCAAGAAAAAGGATTTAAGATTACTGCAATCCAGCCACAACATTATGATTATGCCCTTCTGTGGTGGCATGTATGCAAGCACAGACACAAAAGGAGGATCTCTCAAGGGACAAACCTTCTCTGACCTCCTTTATGTCAGTTCTGGATGTCCACTTTCATTTAATCCTACAACAGCCAAGAATGAAGAAATTTCAACCTTATACAGACGCTTGTGACGTGTATTGAAAATGTGGCCCTTTTCAAAAACTACTAAACCTGACAGCATATGACACCTGCTGGCAATTTATTTGTGTTACAAAGTCTAACATGCAGACAGAATTATTTCCTCACGCTTGAAGTTCTTATAGAGTTTTTAATCTTTCTTCATAGGAACTAATGGCATCAGTTCAGAGGACCTTCGATATAAAATTAACCTATCTCCGTAACAGTTGGGAATCATACCTGTATTTACTTTCAAAAGTGTATTATTTAATGACACCAGTTACAAGGATTACAGAGCATCAGTGACATAAATGGATGAGTATGGCATACAGGTAGAAAGAAGATGACAAGCAAAAGCCACAGTACTCAAAAGTAAAATCTGTTCTGGCACCACTTTGTCCACTATGAACTGTACATGGCATGGCCTGGCCTGGAACTGAACCCAGGCCTCCACAGTGGCAAGCCAGTAAATGACCACTTTTGAGCCACAACATGACCTCACATCCATGTTCTTGAACATTTATGACTGTGAATAGCTTAAAGAATACATTCACACAGTCACTAATACATTATGTATCCATGAAAGATGGCTTGCTCTGACATTCTGAAATGGAAGAACTGAACAGAGCACTTCTGTTGGTAACAATCCACTTATCTGTTTTCACTTTCCCAGTGTGACTAATCTGCTGTTCGCATATAAACGGCACATATCCAACCTACTCAAACTTAACTAGTCACAAAACAAGGCTGATCTTTATCACTAAAGCATGTACAGGCCCCAAGTTTCTAGGTTAACATTTCTGTTACAAAAAATAGCATGAAGTCTTTGTTTTGAGACTGACTTGTGCATAGTGGAACAAGCTAACTGTGTCTCTAGACGTCTGTCTGCTTTGGAAAGTTTGGTAGACTATTCACACAAATGAAATGGCATTCTAATACACAAATATATGCTAGAATTTGACGCTAATGTGAACATGAGTCATAAAATTTTTAGAATGACAGCAGAAATTAAGAAGAAAATGACTGAATGCACAGATATGTGAGAATACATTACTAAAACACTGTAATGGTTAAATAAAACAGCTCTTCAACTATTGTTATTTTTAAGTATTAATTTATGGGCAGCAGTTTCCAAACTGTCCTCTATAAGGGATTTCCTGCAGATCTGTGGATACCTTGTCTAATGACTAATCTTAATTTTATTACATTCTTGAACAGGTAATATTATGCCACTCTGAGAAATAAGAAGTTTCTTGAAGTGTATGATACACAGAACTAGGACCCCTGCTTCTCAACTGAATTCATGACACCCCACATACTAACAGCATGAAAGTCAGAACTCACACAAACTAATAAACGTGTGCAAAGTATCATTACCAATAACTGCCACTCAATTATGCCAGATTTCAATGTACTCTATCAGACTTTGTTCAACTGAGGTTGAAATAAATATGTACCACCATATACAAATTTTTAATGTATGTACCACTGGAGCAGGGATCCACCTATCCATCCACCCCCCCCCAATCCTTTTCATCCCAGAAGTGTTCCACAGCATGAGAAATCTAGGAAACACCACTTCACAGATGCATTCAGTTCAGGTAAATAATAAATCAGATCTGAGTTCCTTGCACCATTGACTATCAAGATTATGGTCTTTTGAGATGTGATACACTGGTAGACAGGAATGCATGTTTGGATGTTTGGAAGGAAACTGCTGCCTCTGCCTTTACATCAGTGGATGAGGCAGTGTTGGCACCTCTCCATCACAATACACATCACACCCCAAGAGACCATAACAGTAAAAAAAAAGGCACTGTATTGTATTTCCTGTTCAAGACAGGTTTCATGACCATTTTATGGCTGCCAACTGAATGTGAATGTGTACATAAATTAACAGCTACTTATCAGGTACGTAATGTGACTGTGTCTGCTTATAGCAACATACAACAAAAGTAATTGCCTGGCTTTACATTAAAAAAAAATTAAAGTGTGTTGTTTCTTCAGAATTCATTTAAGATGTTCTACAGGGCTGCCAACTGCACATGTATGCGTACATAAATTAACAGCCACTTATCAGCAAAATAATGTCAGTGCAAAATTGTTTTCATACAGTTACAAGACAACATACTATAGAATAATATAAACAGCCAACTAGATGCAACAATAATAATTTTATTAATAATTTCTATCAGCTCAACATGTTTCAGGCGATAATTTCACCCATCCTCAGGAGCATTAGGCTGTGTTTACAGCTTGTGGTATAAAGCACGGATGATGCTGCCTGCTGGTGACCAGATAAATCACTGATGATGCTGCCTGCTGGTGACCAGCTGACATTACTTTACTGACCAGCTGGTCACCAGCAGGCAGCATCGTCGGTGCATTATACCACAAGCTGTAAACACAGTCTAGTGCTCCTGAGGATGGGCAAAATTATCGCCTCAAACATGTTGAGCTGATTAAAATTATTAATAAAATTACTACTGTTGCATCTAGTTGGCTGTTTATATTATTGTATCAATGATGCACGGTAACACAAACATCAATACTACAAAGGTAATCTTCCAGACTTTATCTTCTAAAATAAAAGTGTGTTGTTTCTTCACAATCCGTTTAAGCTCTTCTAAAACAGCTTGTAACGTGACAGCCTACCCTCTATACGTGACAGAAAGAAAAATTCAATAAACGATTTAATAAGGGCATCAGGATTTCAAGTGAAGCAAGTGCAGTTTAAAATTCATTCTGATTACACACTCTGAAAACAAAGAGAATGTCAGGAATTTGGTGCTGTGTGTGACTGTAAGAATGGGAATGTACTTTACATCATCACAGTTATGAACCAAAGACACAAATCATGACCTGCATACAAGACGATGAAATCAATGTCACTTGCACTTTATACCAAGCATCGAAGAAAACAATCGCACAAAAATGTCAACACATGTTAAACAAGTGTTGGTCTTAACAACAGCTACAGCAGCAGCAATTAATGGCTTTAATTCAAGTTCTCGTTATGTGTTTAACCCACCAACATCTCTCCTGAAAATATACTGCAGTATTCGCACATGATGATGCGAACAAAAAATCAGAGCAGACCAGTGATTTCGAGGAGGTAATGCACAATGCTCACAAGCTAATGACCCATAATGTATGGAGCCTCGACACTGGCACTTTATGTGAGATTTGGGGTACTCATTGCAGCAACTACAAAGAATACTATACACTCACACGTGACACAGTGCATAATGGAAGAAACTTGATGTTCTGCAGTAACATGGTGCCTATACCCTGAGGATTAAGGCAGCACACGTGACAGACTACAGAACCTCAAATCCCAGGAAACTGTATTCTCTATCTATATCTTATGGTGGATCAGCAAACAATCGTCTTATGAGATATGGATATTGTGCTGGACACTGATTATTATTTGATATATATTTCACATCAACAGTGATCTGTAAGTTAAAACTGCAGGTTACTATCATTATTCTTATTAACATTATTATTAACAGGACAGAGGAATGAAATAGCAACAACCAAATCAGCAAGTAAATATGACAACTGGTCAAATGCAGGGGATTAAAAGAGCCAACTACCAAAACATCATATACATAAAATATTTATCACATAATGAACATGTCCGTATGATCCCGAGTGGTAGCATATGCTACTGGTAGGGCCTCCCATGCCAGACAGGCCAAGGGTGATGACACAGACAAAAAGGGATACCCTGGCCCTCCAGGTTGGGGGTTGGGTGTGAGGCTAACAACCCCACCCTGTAAAAAAAAAATATGAAACCTCAAGGGGGGGGGGGGGGGGGGGGAAGGCCCCCCCCACGCTAAAAAACACAAATGGGAAAAAAAAACCACACCACATTTAAAAAAATAAAAAAAAAAAAAAACAAAAAAAAAAA
>Ga0123357_10011455_pt1 | contig 11377 bp, 10 predicted proteins | sample TergutEmb28metaG_FD_89873 | JGI IMG/M metagenome (GOLD analysis project Ga0123357, IMG submission 89873) | Embiratermes neotenicus P4 segment gut microbial communities from Petit-Saut dam, French Guiana - Emb289 P4 | ecosystem: Host-associated > Arthropoda: Insects > Digestive system > Gut ...
CTTGAACAAGAAACTGCTCGCATTGCCGAACTTCGCGATTCTCTCTTACCACATCTAATGTCTGGAGAGCTATCCGTTGCCGAACTCGCCAGCGCTAAATGATGATTTATCTTCTTATTTTCGGAAATTCGTGCGTCAATAGCAGCCAACGTATCAGCTATCTCAATCTGTATATTGAGCGGTAGGTTGGGAACAGCATACCGCATAATTGCGTCCTTATCTCCTCGCGGCATTTTCGTTCCCCTTGCCGTAACAGTGGCGTAGTCAAAGAAGTTGTCATTCGACAGCAGGTAATAGAGGAAGTTCGAGTAGATATTTTCCTTTGCTCGCAGCACCAGCACATCATTTGAACAACCACCCTTGCAGTCGGCAAACCATATCTTACGGAAGTATGGACGGATATTAGAAACCAGAACATCATTTTTTTGATAAGCTTGTGTTTGTAAAATGCCTGGAAGCCCGGCCGACTTAGTAATACCTTCTTTGTTCGGGAGCATATTTCCTGTGGATATATAAGTATCTAACTCTAAATCAGATACAGCTACACGCCCATCAGCATAAAAACAAACATCTGAAAGTGATTGAAAATCATATCTCATATCCAATTGCCCCCAATCTTTTGCGTATCTCCTCCTCCAGTTCTCGCGACCGTTTGAACATCTCTGATAATTCGCCAGTCAACCGAGCCATTTTCTTCTCAAATGGCTCACCGTCGTCCTCCTGCGCCTCAATTCCGACATAGCGACCAGGTGTGAGGATGTAATCCTGCTTAGCGATTTCCGCTGTTGTAACGGCAGCACAGAAACCTTTCATGTCCTCAAGCACCCCATTATCAAATGCTTCAAACGCTGTAGAAATTCTGGCAATGTCTTCGTCGGTCATCTCCCTGTTCTTACGGGAAACCATCGTTCCCATCTTGCGGGCATCAATGAAAAGCATTTTGCCTTTTTGCTTTTTATTGCGATTAATAAACCAAATTGAAACCGGAATTTGCGTTGTGTAGAATAACTGTGTTGGCATGGCAACTATGCCTTCCACAAGGTCGTCCTCAATAATTCTGCGCCGTATTTCTCCTTCGCCACCGCTCTGCGATGACAGAGAACCATTGGCCAGTACCATCCCAATTTTCCCATTCGGCGAAAGATGGTGAATCATGTGCTGAAGCCACGCAAAGTTAGCGTTGCCAACGGGTGGCAATCCGTATTTCCAGCGCGGATCGTCGACCAACCTGTCTGCACCCCAGTCAGAAAGATTAAAGGGGGGATTTGCCATGATGAAGTCTGCTTTAAGCGTTGGATGACAATCGTTAAAAAAAGTGTCGGCGTTGTAATTCCCTAAATCCGCTTCTATGCCGCGAATGGCAAGGTTCATCATACACATTTTCCAGGTGGTCGGGTTAGAGTCCTGACCATATATCGCAATGTTTCTGATGTTGCCCTGATGATGCTCGACAAACTGCGCTGACTGAACAAACATCCCCCCACTACCACAGCATGGATCGTATACACGCCCGTTGAAAGGTTTCAGCACTTCAACCAAGGTGCGTACAACACAAGCGGGGGTGTAAAATTCACCGGCCAACTTACCTTCCTGCTCGGCGAATCTTCCGAGACAATATTCATACGTTCTTCCTAAAATATCCTTACTATCGCCGTGCTCAACCATCCTTATATTTGTGAAAAGATCAACTACATCTCCAAGCCTACGCTTGTCCAATTCAGGCCGCGCGAAGTTTTTAGGTAAAATATCTTTCAGCCGTTTGTTTTCTTTTTCAATGGCGCGCATCGCGTCGTCAATAACCTGTCCGATTTCCGGTGAATGTGCGGATTCAGTAATGGCTTTCCAGCGAGCTGATTGAGGAACGAAAAAGATATTTTCGGCGGTATATTCATCAATATCTTCTTCGAAACCACTACCCTCCGCAAGAAGCTGATTGTACCGCTCATCAAATTTATCCGAAATATATTTGAGGAAAATCAGCCCTAGCACAACATGCTTGTATTCAGACGCGTCAATATTGCCCCGCAGTATATTAGCTGCGCTCCATATTTGCTGCTCAAAGCCGATATTCGCTGTTGATCCGTTACTTTCCATTACTGTCGCTCTCCAATACGTTTGGACTTCCTACGTTTCTGTCAACTTCCATTACACAAAAATTGCCAAATATCAAGAATAATCACACAGTTACGCAAATAATCGCTGTAAATAGATGCCATATATTAAATACTAAAAATACCAACGAGGATGCCACATTCGGCATACATAAATGTAGGGAGCGATTCACCCCTTTAACTCCACCCAGATCTCTGCAGCCATCTTTGCATCAACCAGAGCACGGTGGATATTAGCACAAATTTCCTTTTCACTAAAGAGAAATTTATATACTGTAGCAAGTTTATGGCTATGAAGTTCAGGTAACCGCTTTCTGGCAAGTTTCAATGTACATTCCCATCTATTATTAATAGTGTGCCCTATTAAATAAAGCTCCCTTCTTATAAATTCTCTGTCAAAGCGCGCGTTATGAGCAATAAGGGGGCTATTCCCAACAAATTTAAGAAATTCAGGCCAGACTTCTACAGGTTTTGGTTTTCCTTTAAGCATATCTTCAGAAATTCCATGTACCATGAAAGCGCCATAGGTCATGGCAACGCCTGTATCTATAAGCGTGCTGAATTCGTCTGTCATCACCCCGTTTTCTATTGCTACTGCGCCTATCTCTATAATCCTACCTCCATGAATTATAGATAACCCTGTTGTTTCACTGTCTACAGCTACAATCCTATCCACAGCCCCTCCATATATGACCACAATAAAGTAATGTATAAATAATAGCTAATTATAACTATATAACTATGCTGTTATGCCTTTATTTTTTCTAATTTACAAGAGTGATTTTAGGAAAGATTTTTGATTTATGGAGTGCCTAAGGTAAAGGTATTTTATTCTTCAGATAAAGAATTAGTATGAAAGGAGCTTCTGAATATAATTCAGTTTGTCAAAAAATATGAGGAAGCCTGCTATTACTAAAAGTATGCCTGTAATAATTTCAAAAAGACGGATATATTTTTTAAACCTGTTGAATATTAATATAAATTTGTTGAGCGCCAGAGACGCCAGAAAGAAAGGGATCGCAAGCCCCATCGAGTATGCGAAAAGGAGAAGAATTCCGCGATAGACTTTGCTTTCCATTGCAGCTACCGACAGTATAGAGGCGAGTATGGGGCCTATACATGGTGTCCACCCAGCTGCAAAGGCTATCCCCACTATCACACTCCCAATATATCCGACTGGTTTGTTATGAAGCGTAAAGCGTTTTTCACCCAAGAGAAATTTTATCGGGATAAGGCCACTTATATGAAGCCCGAATAAGATAATAAGCCCCCCGCCAACACGACGCATTATATCCATATGATTACGGAGGAACCCACCAGCCATGGTTGCCGAAGCTCCCAGAATAACAAATACTGCTGTGAATCCCGCAATGAATAGCAAAGAGTGTGTTACTATTTTGAGACGAGCTTTTTTATTATTGTTCTCTGACTGAAGTTCAGCTAGGGAAAGGCCTGTAAGGTATGTTATAAATGAAGGTACCAGCGGCAATACGCAGGGAGAGAGGAAGGAGAGTATCCCTGCTATAATCGCGCTTATTACTGTTATGTCAGATGTTGTTCCAAACAATTTATCTATTAATAAGGTCGTTCAGATAGGTCATGGCATCAGCCCCCACCCAGTCTATACCACCTACTACTCTTTTTTGTACTATACCCTGTTTATCTACAATAATTGTTTCCGGGACCCCTGTTATCCCATAAAGGGTACCTAGAGCCCCATTACTGTCAAGATAAGCAGGAAGGTTCATACCTGTCTTTTTGAAAAAAGCTTCTATATCTTTTTTCCCACCTTCATCTATTGATATTGCCAATAACTGAAATGGCTTTCCGGCCATAGCCTTATTGAGTTTCATCATTGAAGGGATCTCTTCTCTGCATGGAGGGCACCATGTTGCCCAAAAGTTGACAAGAACAACTTTACCCTTAAGATCGGAAAGTTTCTGCTCCTTACCCGAAAGGTCTTGCACTGTAAAATCAGGAGCTATAGCTCCCTCTACTACAGCTACGGGGGTTGAAGTTTGAGTTTGCTGGCTGGTTGCGGGTGCGGATGTCTCGCTTTTTTTACACCCTGCTATGATAGCAACTGCCATAATTATTATTATTACTATTACTGCTATACGCTTCATGATTTTCTCTTCTCCTTATTTGCCCCTTGTTACTACATAATCAGCAATTCCATATAGTGAGTCAAGAGCCGGCGATTCTTTAAATATTTCAAGATGGACTTTTGCAGATTGAATATACTCTTTTGCTTTTTTCTTAGTGTAATCAAGTCCACCGTAGTATTGAACAAGTTCAAATACCATGCTGAAATCATGGTCGCTGAGCTCTTCTTTTTCAATAATCTTGCCTATTTCTTCACGCTCTTTTTCGCTGCACTTTTCAAGAACTACTATTAGTGGGAGAGTCACTTTTCCCTCTTCAAGATCATGCCCTATACTTTTACCAAATTCTGATTCCTTAGCAGTGTAGTCAAGAATATCATCCATAAGCTGAAAAGCAATTCCAAGGTCCATACCAAATGCCGCCAGAGCGGCCTCTTCTTCAGGTGTTGCATCTCCTATGATTCCGCCTGCCTGACAAGCGGCCGAAAGGAGTACCGCTGTTTTGCATATTACTACTTCTATATAACGCTCCTCCGTCATTTCTACATCACCCGTACCGAGTAGCTGTAATACTTCTCCTTCGGCTATTCTTGTGGTTGCTGCCGATAGGACTCTGAGGACATTAAGATCTCCGTCAGCTACCATAAGGGAAAAGGATTTGGAAAAGAGAAAATCTCCTATCAGTACTGAGGCTTCATTTCCCCATAAGGTATTTGCAGATGCTATGCCACGGCGGATAGTCGCACTATCCACAACATCATCATGAAGGAGCGTTGCTGTATGTATAAATTCTATTACGCTTGCAATCGGAATTCCGCGTTCACCGTGATAGTCGCAGAGTTTTGTTGCCAAAAGAAGAAGCGCCGGTCTTATCCGCTTACCGCCACTTGCCAGCACATACTCACCGACTTTACGGATTAAAGGAACGTTTGACTCCAGATCTTTTTTGAACTGTAATTCAACTTTCTTTAAATCACTATCTATGTAAGCAAAAACAGAATCCATCAAAAAACTCCATTTAGCACAACAGCATAAATGTTTTTAAACAATATAATATCTCTCTAAAATAAATTTAGAAGCTAAAGCAAAAGAAAATCTGACGTTATCAACTGTCCAAACTGGCAGAGAGTATAGGCAATACTTAAAATTCGTAGGTAACAGATTAATTTTTATATGAATTAATGCTAAAGTGGATAGTATCCAATGAATACGTTATTTGTCAAAGTATTTCTGGCTTTAAAAATGTTGCGTTAACTCTGTTTTAGAGTTACTTTTCTCCAGTGAACAGTTATCCTGCACCAGATTATCTCAAAAATTACCTGGCATTCGTTAAAAAAATTGACGCCTTTTGCAATAATATAGCCGCAGAGTTTCAGGAGTTTATTTTATGCAGACCTAAATGCAGTAAATGTTGCAGGCATCTCTCTCTTTTCCCTGTGGAAGGAGCCGCTCTCTCTTATGCCATATCTATGCTCTCTGAAGATAAAAAAGCTATGCTGAGAAAACATGCTGAAAATGGGGATCGTTCCGAATGCCCCTTTATGGCGGAAGATCTCTGTATGATCTATGAATTCCGGCCTATTATCTGCCGTACCCATGGATTACCAGTCATGACAGAAGGAGATAACGGAAAGACGATAGATTTTTGCCCTGAAAATTTTAAGGGTGTGGATTCCCTGCCAGGGAGCGCGATACTAAACCTTGAGCTTATAAACCAGACTCTTGTGTCAATTAATTCGCTTTTTTTAAATGAAGCTTCTGAGACCCTTTCCTCTAATGATAAAAGAGTTGAGATGATTGATGTAATCATGTATATGAGAAACTTATAATTCACAATATCTGCCAAGGAGGAACAAGTGACTCTTTTAGATTCCATAATGGAAGCAAACCGTAAATTTGTACATCCAGGGGCATTGGCTCCGCTGCCTAAATATCCCAAGAAGCAATTTGCCATCTTTACATGTATGGATACAAGGCTTGTGGAGTTTATGGAGCCTGCTATGGGAGTTAAACGGGGCGATGCAAAAGTAATAAAAACCGCCGGGAATACAATTGTTGACCCAATAAACGGGTCCGCAATGAGAAGCCTTGTAGCGGGAATTTTTACACTTAACGTTGATGAAGTCTTTGTAGTCGGTCATGAAGATTGTGGCATGTCTGCTGTAGAGCCTGAAAAAGTCAAACATGCAATGATAAAGCGAGGGATATCTCCGGAAGCTATAGATAAATATGCCCCTGATCTTGTCAAATGGCTTGGCGCTTTTAACTGTCCGGAAGATAACGTTATTGATGTTGTGGGAAAAATAAGGAAGCATCCGCTGATACCAAAAAATGTCCCTGTACACGGCCTTATATTCTCTCCAAATGACGGACATCTCACTATTCTTGTTAACGGTTATGAAGCAGAGGGATTTGAAAAATGAAAGCAGATATAAACGGAACCACTATTGAATATGAAATAAGAGGAAATGGCGACCCCCTGCTTCTCATCCATGGATTTCCTTTAAGCAGAAAAATATGGGAACCGCAGCTTTCTGGCCTCTCAGACCAATATATGGTCATTGCGCCTAATTTAAGAGGTTACGGTGAAAGCCCCTTACCATTCAGTGACTATAAGATGGATACTTACTCTGATGATTTAGTAGCCTTGCTGGACAGTTTAAAAATAGAGAAAGCAATTGTTGGTGGCATGTCTATGGGGGGTTATATCCTTTTTAATATGATTGATCGCTATCCAAAGCGTGTAAAAGCCGCCATTTTTATGGTCACCACATCAGATGCAGATAGTGAAGAAGGGAAAAAGAGACGACAAATGCTTGCCGATCTTGTACTGACAAAAGGGACAAAACCGGTAGCTGACGCCTTTAAAGAAATCCTTTTCGCCCCTGATACAAAAACAGAACACCCTGAACTCGTTGAATCCATATATGAGCAGATGCTTACTACCTCTCCGGAGGGGATAATAAATGGTCTTTTCGCCATGAGAGATAGAAAAGAGTATACCTCAAGGCTCTTCCAGTTCAAACTTCCATCTCTTATTATCTGCGCCAGGCTGGATCAGACCATACCCAGAGAAAAGAGCCTTGATATGTTGTCAAAAATGCCTAACGCGACCCTCTACAGTATACCTGATGCAGGGCATATGGTAGGAATGGAGCAGCCGGAAAAGGTCAACCAAGAAATAAGAAATTTTATATCTAACCTGCAATAGTTTTCTCAATTGACGATAATATCAAATCCGGAAAGCAGCCGCCATTTATTGCCTAATTGTATTATAATAAGATGATTAGGCAATCTGCATAATATCACTATTTTATGGCCTATATAACTTGTCAGCTCAGGTATTACCTGAGCCGATAGAAATATGAGTATGAAACAACCTGGTAAAATGTGATTGCCTTATTATACAAACTAAATAATATCAGGCAATTTATTGTATAGATAAGATGCAAAGACTTCGAATTTAAGGTAGTCTGTTTTAAGAGCGCAAATGCCATCAGGATAAACGGAAAGGCAGCATAACTTTGATTTGATAATTGGCGGAAGCAGATAGGAATCGAACCTACCAGGGGAATTCCTCATCCCCCCCACCGGTTTTGAAGACCGGGCGACCCACCAGCGATCGGCCTGCTTCCATATTTTTGCAGATTACTATAAGTTGAGATATTATGTCAAAGTTAGTTAACTTTGTAGGGGCGCACAGTGTGCGCCCGATAACACGGGCGATCAATGATCGCCCCTACGATCGCCGTATATGGCCAAAGGCCTGCGTCACAGTCGGCTGCAAAAAGCCGAAGTCATAAAGGTGATAATAAATGAGCCTTTCAATAATAGCCGCCCTCAGTAAAAACGGAATAATCGGCAAAAACGGTAAGATCCCTTGGAATATACCTGCTGATATGAAACATTTTAAACAGGTTACCATGGGGCACCCTATCCTTATGGGGAGAAAGACCTTTGAAAGTATTGGCAAACCATTACCAGGCCGTAGAAATATCATACTTACAAGGAATAAAGATTATCACCACCCTGCATGCGAAACAGCAACTTCTATAGAAGAAGCTATAAAAATGGTGTTACCGGGAGAGGAGCTTTTTATATGCGGGGGGAAAGAAGCGTACAGAGAAGCTCTACCTATAGCTGAAACTCTTTATATAACCAAAATAGAGGTTGATGTTGATGAAGGCATATCATTTCCTGAAATCCCCGCAAATAGTTTTAAGAAGGTTTCTGAGAAAGTTATATCTGACAATCCAAAGGCTGTAGTCACCGTTCTTAAACGGATAATGCCTTATTGACAGTTTTGAATATGCCTGCTACGTTAATTTTATGAACAGTCTGTCTGATGAAGCAATTATCATAGGCCTCATGGATTATAGAGAGGCTGACAAACTTGTTACCCTCTTTACAAAGGAGCATGGAAAAATCCGCGGCGTGGCAAAAGGGGCAAAAAGGAGCCAAAAAAGGTTTGGCGGCGCTCTGGAACTTTTCGCAAAGCTTACTGTTCGTTTTATACATCATGAAGGGCTTTCAACAATTCAGGACTGCGATATTTTAACTATTTTCCCTAATATTCGCTATAACCTGGAAAAGATAACAATGAGTGGCTATGGAGCTGAATTAATAGACCTTCTGTCAGCGGAAGAGTGCCCTAATCAAAGGCTCTTCAGACTTTTTTCTTCATATCTTGAATATCTTGACTCCTCTGTTTTTGATATTTCTGACCGTCGTTTTTTTGAAATAAACCTCCTTAATATCCTTGGATACCGCCTCCCGATTGAACATTGTCCAAAATGTGGAAGAAACCTTGCAGAATATGGAGCAGAATGGATAACGGGAAACCAATTCATTGTCAGTTGCAAAGAATGTTCTGTTGGCGGAAAAAGTTTAAGCCCTTTAACAATTAAGCTAATGCAGCAATCTCTGAAAACAGGGCATTTCGGGACTATACGGTTTGTAGGCAGCGGTATAGATGAGGCAGGAGAGCTTATTGATGTTACTATAGCCAGTAACATACAGCGCCCATTGAGATCTTTGGAGTTCATTAAGCTTTACTCTTGACAAATCTATAATTGAACTTGATTATTATAAAATTACTTTTTAGCAAAAATGAGGATACGTTATGAATAAAGCGAAGAAGATGCTCCTGCTAATGGCTATACTGGCAGTACAGATATTTTTTACAACTTCTCTTATGGCAGAAAACGAACCTTATGTCACCTATGTTATTAAAAAAGGGGATACACTATGGGGATTATCTGAGAGATTTATAAAGGATCCCTATTACTGGCCTACTCTCTGGGCAAACAATGCTAAAGATATAGGAAATCCTCATTTTATTTATCCCGGACAAAAATTGAAAATATTTAGAAACAGAATTGAGGTTGTAAATGAAAATCCCGTACAGCCTCCTGTACAACCTGTGCCGACAGAGCAGTCATCTCCGTCTAATGGGGCAACTCTTAAATCTGGAAATAGTAATGTAACTACTACTGAAAAAGACAAGGATATTGTATTTACAGTGACAGGCGGAGAGGGCTTTATTGCTGAGAAAAAGTTTGTGCCATCCGGCTATATTATAGCTTCACAAAATAACAAACCCCTTCTTGGAGTTGATGACGTTGTATATACCGATTTAGGACGAAAAGACAACGCACATGTTGGAGATGTATATGCAATCTATAAAAAATATGGTGCTGTAACTCATCCTCTTACAAATGTTGTTCTTGGCTATAAAGTTGTACAGCTTGGTACCCTCCAATTAACTGAAATTGAAGAAAACAGTTCAAAAGCTCTTATAACTCACTCTTTTATGGAGATTGAGCCCGGAAGTTACCTCTTACCATACAAGAGCGGAAACAGGGAAATCTCGCTGAAAGCCGCTGACAGGGATCTTTCAGGTTCAATTGTTGCTACCAAGCGTGGAAATGAAACCATCGTAGCCGGAGATATTGCATATATAGACCTCGGTAAAAATCAGGGGATACAAGAAGGAAATATGCTTTACGTGGTGCGGGCCCCTGAAATTGACAGGCAGTTTATAGAGGAACAGGATATAAAGCTCCCCATGGACGTGCTTGGAGCGGTAGTTGTTGTTTCAGTCGGTGAAAATACATCCACTGTCCTAACAATAAAAAGCGTTGATACAATCTACCCAGGTGATAAAGTCGAACTTAAAAAAGGTATCTGATAATACAGGTTTCCATGGAACAAGATGATCTTTACTACTGGTTTGCTCTTAAATCCATCCCTCTGGTGGGAAATATCACTTACCGCCGTCTTATTGAAGCATTTGTTTCGCCGGCAAAGGTTCTTTCCGCTCCAATAGAAGAGATTTGTAAAGTTGACGGTGTAGGTAAGGCAGCCGCCTTATCAATAACAACTTATGATTATAACCCGTATGCAGAAAAAGAGCTGGATGCTTTCTACAAAAGCGGCGCAGATATCATAACCATAAAAGACGCTGATTACCCTTCTTTGCTTCTTGAAATTCCTGATCCGCCACCATTCCTTTATCTAAAAGGCTCTATCCCAAAAACAAAAAGGTCAATTGCCATAGTAGGCTCACGTAAAGCTACTGATTATGGAATCGCTACTACAGCTAAACTGGCAAGAGAGCTTGCAGAGCGTGGGATTACCGTGGTCTCCGGAATGGCAAGAGGAGTTGATGCCGCCGCTCACCGCGCCGCGCTAAATGGTATAGGCAGCTCCATAGGCGTAATAGGATCAGGAATAGATATAGAGTACCCTATAGAAAACCGCAGCTTATACAGGGAGATGGAAAAAACCGGAGCTATTATCTCTGAATTTCCTATAGGGGCAAAACCTGATGCCGCTAATTTCCCACGAAGGAACAGAATTATCAGCGGGATATCTCATGGAGTGCTGGTTGTAGAGGCAACCGAAAAGAGCGGTTCTCTTATCACTGCCGGCCTTGCCCTTGAGCAAAACCGAGAGGTTTTTGCAATTCCAGGGAATATAAATAGCCGCGGAAGCAAAGGAAGTAATAACCTTATAAAACAAGGGGCTAAACTCGTAGAAGACGTATTTGATATTCTTAGCGAACTGTCACCAGGAGAATTTCAGATAAAATCTTCTGTAACCGGAAACAACAACAGTATGTCTCCAAATGAAAAACTTCTATATTCGCTTGTTTCAGAC
>Ga0123357_10011456_pt1 | contig 11376 bp, 6 predicted proteins | sample TergutEmb28metaG_FD_89873 | JGI IMG/M metagenome (GOLD analysis project Ga0123357, IMG submission 89873) | Embiratermes neotenicus P4 segment gut microbial communities from Petit-Saut dam, French Guiana - Emb289 P4 | ecosystem: Host-associated > Arthropoda: Insects > Digestive system > Gut ...
TAAGTGGCATCAAGTTGGTTTTTTCTCTTTACGCAACTATAAAGATGATGCACGGTCCAATAAACTTAAGACCCAATTTAATGTTAGTTTTCAGTTTAAGCCTATGCCCAACTTGCACGTCCTAATAAAATTCTTGAAGACTTAACAAAGATTGCAGCCTATTTGTTAGTCCATTTGTAATAATAATATTGTTTATTTACTCTTTCTATGTTTGTAGCTTTATATTTTTAAGAAAGATAGCATAACAGCCATGTCAGGCTTTAAAATAATACTGAACATTCTTTATGTTTTCACCGTGCATCAATGACAATTGAACACTATTATCCTACTAATGCACAATACATAATTTGTTGATACAATTACAATTATAAAATATTTAAAAGTGCTCCAGCATGTTTCGGATTACAAAGGATCCATCATCAGGGAGCCTTGTATAGTGCGTGGCTAAAAATTACGTGAAAGGTTCTATCGTGACCGTTGACATGTCAACAGTACCGATAGAACCTTTCACGTAATTTTTAGCCACGCACTATACAAGGCTCCCTGATGATGGATCCTTTGTGATCCGAAACATGCTGGAGCACTTTTAAATATTTTATAATTGTAATTGTATCAACAAATTATATATTGTGCATTAGTTGGATAATACATTTTTCAGTGCTGAATATTGTTATCACAACAAGAATAAGATCAGTCCATAGTGAAAATTATGCACATAAATTAATTGCTAAATTTTTTATACCTAATTATTATGCAGAGGTCATAATAGCTTCACAATATCCATAAAACCAGCTGTACGTAAGGCCAATTGGGCCTATAACCTATTTGTTTGGGTCTGCAAATCGTTGATTAGATTCTGAGTGAGATTTCTTGACGCTGGAACGCCCATTGCAAGGAATCTACCTGCGTAGGACCGATACATGAAGATTAACCAACCGTAGACATACGTACCTACAACCTTACTCAGAATGTTATTGTAACCAAAGATTCTAGTGCCAGAGGGACAGAAAACAGTACACGACTTTTGTCTGGAGGTTACTTCAGTCGACACCCTTAAAATAGGGGGTAAGTAAATCTTTTCGAGAAAATTGGGCATCGGAAGTTCTTTCTAGATATTCTATGGTTTATTTAACGACAGTATCACCATTTCAAACTATACAAAGTCGATGCTAAAATGAATGGTGGAAAAAGAATTTGAAAGGACATGGCGGGCAGTTTTCTTAAGCAGATCGAGATAATGTCTTTCTTAGTTTAAGAAAATTCTTAACGGTACTTTGTATACAGGGATCACTATGCGGTTAGCTTCGGCTACTCGTGCTGGTAATCTTTGTAGGTAGGCCAATAACTGAATCATACCTATCGGAGATAACGTTAACATCGCTCCATATTCAACCCATAACTTAAGACTTATTACATTTTATACTGTCCCATAGAGAATCCATATACGTAGGCCCTAAGAATCAGTGATTATCTATTCCTAATCCGTTAGAAGCTGTTTGCACAGAAAATTTCGGACTATTTTATGTAACAGGGAGTTGTACAATTGTTGCTCTTACCTCATTTTTATTAACTAACTCCATAGAGCAGAGCTTTTCATGAATATTTAACACTTCCTCAGTTAGTCGAAGAATTCCCCACATTTTAAGTAACTCGAACATTGATTACTGTAATAAAAAGACCCACGACATTCACTTATTCGCGAGCAAGACTAATCTAGTGCACACAATCATATCCCATTTCTTTAATATCAATTTTATATCACCCAGCCATTGAGGCTCAGGTCTTCCAAACTGTCTCTTTCTGTCAGGTTTTCCATTAAATATTTTGTATTAATTTCTCTTCTCTCACGTACTTGCCATATGCCCTACCAATCACATCATCCTCGACTTGTTTACCCTGATAATATATGGCGAGTAGAATAAATCATTTTGTTCCTTGCCAGGCAATTTTCTCCAGCCCCCTGCATTTTCCTCCCTTTCAGGTATAAAATCTTCCTAAGCGCTATATTTACGAACACAATCAACATTAAAGTGACAGGCAAAGTTACACACACACATAACAAGCAGGAAAAATTAGCGTTCTTTGTATTTAACCGGGGCGGTACTGTTAGGAACTTAGCAATGGGTATATTGGAGGCAGAACATGCACATGTGCGACAGATTCTACATTCACACAAACTTAGAGAGGGGTGAATTTTTCGCTTCTGTAGGCATCGTGATGCGCCTTCTGGCTGCAGAAAAGTAATAATTTCTATTTTGGAATCATTTTCGTCATGGACTTTTCATCGTCCAATAATAAAAAAAATAATAATTAATATATCAATGAATTCTGGAAATAAAGCGGAGTCAGCATTGTCGGTAGGCTTTAGGGGTTAGGCAATGTAATGGTTGTTCATAGTTTCAATGATATTTTATTTTCTCCAGAACAGTCTGGACCGACTGTGAAGCAAACCCAGGCTTCCATTAAATAAGTATAGGTTGTTCTTTCTCTGGGAGTAAAACAGGCGGGGCGTGACACTGAAAAATTCCCTCCATCTAGTACCGAGATTAGCAATGCTTTCAGGTAAGCTTTTGTTCCTCCTGTTTATTCCTCCATGCCAGACACAGAGATATTCAACTAAGTTCCAGGGTCAGTATCAGTGAACCAAAACTCCAGCTAAAAATGAGGCCAAAACACACTTAATTGTACTGGATAGACGTAACTACCCTCGAGAGCAGCGTGTTAAGTACTTACCTTTAATACAAGTGGATGGACAAAGTACAAGTACTTATTAATTAGAAGTGTGAAAGAATGTCGCGGGAATCGTATAGAAGGAATTTTTTGATTGGCTGTATAACTGTGCACGATTGGAGTAAAATTCCCTGCCATGACGCTATTTCTATAGGGAAAAATTACAAGTAAATAAGAAACTACGAAAATGTGGTTTGAACTAAATATTTCAACTAAAACGCAGGGTCTTTCTTGAAATGTCCACAGCTGTTCTGTTGTTATTAATGCATGCAATCCCTTGCTATGTTGTAATAAAGGTACGTAACCCCATGGTCCAACAACAACTTTACAAAAAAGAGACACTAAAATCTTTTCTGCCTTCTTTATTTTCAGCCCATATACCCATATAAAATCCATCTCCGTACAATCATTTCGTCACATATTAATCTCTTCAGTTGAGGGTATACGTCTCACGGCGTAAATGTTGTTGTATTTTTCGTCTCATTTCCTTCAATTTAATAACGGTAATAATTCTAGATGAAGAGTAGGATCACATAGAGTATAAGGAAGCTCCTTGGAACACCCCGTAATATTTCTATCCCTTTAAATATTTTTTAATACGATTAATATTAATCATAGAAGTTCGTTATGTAAGAAACACCTCTACCACATGCTTTGTGATAACGAGATAAGCATGTAAAATAACGCACGTCACTAAACCTCGGCTTGCTATACCAAATCAAGATGGTAACGGAGGGAATGTAAATAGTATTTTAGTTATCCCACCTGGAACCAAACTTTTTGATTGCCAGATTTTTATTGAAGCCATATTCAGGACGAGAAAGAAATGTCTCCATGTGTAAGGGAACCCAATGTGGAACCAAAAAAAAAAAAAACTTGAATATGAGGGGGTGCTGATAAGTCTTTAGCACGACCTACTTCCCGATGTCGTAGGACGGAATCGATAGTGTCGTTGGAAAGAGGGGTCTGTTCATGTACCGAATTGCAAGTCTTTTCTTGTTACAAGGCTGAAACGAAGCACGTCAGGCGACGCGCGCAATTTCAACAACATGAAGACGCGAGCTGTCATCAAGTTCCCCCCTCCCCACCCCCACCCCCTGCAAGGCACCAAAGGAAATTTACGCCATTCTGATAAAAACATTAGAGGAACATGCAACATCGTATGTCACCGTCAAAAACTGGGTGGCCTAGCTTAAAAGTGGTAATTTTTCCATTTGTGATGCGTCTCGTCCTGGACAACTCAGTGTCCACCCAGGAGTTTATTGACCAAATTCACGAGCTAATCTTGGAAGACCGCCGGATTTCGGCTAAATCAATAGCTGAGCAACTAGGCATCTCACGTGAGCGGGTAGGGTCCATCATTCATGAAGATTCGTACATGTGGAAGCTCTCCGTGAAGTGGGTCCAGAAATGCCTGAACGCGGATCAAAAACCTCAACGGTGCCAGTCGTCTTAGCTAATTTTGCAATTTTTTCGGCTCGATCCAAATTATTTTCTTTCGCGATTGGTGACCATGGATGAAACCTGGTTATATCACTACGACCCGGAGACAAAGCGACAATCAATGGAGTGGCGGCATAGCGTCTCACCCAGCCCCAAAAAAATCCGAGGGCAAAAATCCTCTGGAAAAGTTCTCGCTTCGATTTTTTGGGGATCAAGACGGCACCCTCCTAATTAATTATGTTCCAAAGGGCCAAATTATCAACGCGGAGTATTACTCATCTCTGTTGGTGCAATTGAATGACGTTTTGGAAGAAAATCGCCGCGAGAAGTTCACCAAGGTATTCTTGTTCTTGCACGACAATGCCCCGTCTAACCGGACACTTGCAACCCAGAAGAAAATGGCCTACCTGCGCTTCCAGTGTCTTGATCACCCACCCTATTCTCCGGATCTGGCCCCGTCGAAGTACCACCTGTTCCCTGGACTGAAAAAAAAAAACAATTGAAAGGTCGCCATTTTTCGCCCGACGCGGAGGTCATTGCTGCCGCGGAGACCTGGTTGGAAGGACAAATTCTGGATTTTTTTTGAGTGGCTTGCAAAAGTTAGAGTAACGGGCTAAGAAGTTAATTGAGCTTCGTGTGCAGTATGTTGAATAAATCCCGAGTTTGGTCGCTGCAGCTTGTTTTCCTCCTAGTCGGGCTAAGGACTTATCAGCACCCCCTCGTGTTTGTTTTTTCTTCTATTTGAAACAGCCATTTTACTGTTCCATATTAGAACCGAGCGACAATTAAACTGCAGTCAGTAATAATAACAATAATAATAATAATAATAACTTTGTAGAATTTATCGTTCAGAGTAATGAACTTCAGTGCTGTTTATCTTTTAATGCCTACAGGTTACGTGCTACATCACCAGTTTAACATTCAACAATTGTACTCTCTGCCCAAACTGTATTTATGTGTTTTGTGTGGGTCTGAGAACAAACAGCGACTTGTGCCACTTATACCACAAACTGATTGGTTTTTATAACCTAGATGAAAAGTGTTTACTGTGTGGTACAAACTGGGCCATTAAATAAAACAGTCTGCGCTTCGTCTTTAAATGGTTACTAAGCTCTGCGGCAACTGTTCCGGGTTAGAGGCTGTGTTCAACAATACTTATAAATATCTTTCGCGAGATTCTTCCATTTCCTTTACAGCCTTTTGCCCAGTAACATACATTTTATCTGTTCTGTTTCTGTTCGGCATGAAGCGCTGTATTGAATTATGTAAAGGCTTTACATCCTCGCGTTCACCCGCCTGGTTGCGAGTAAATAGAAACAACTATTGTGGTGAATGGGACCGTCTCAGCTACAAACAGAGCAAAATTTAACTTTGGTTATATATGTATAATCTTCTAATATTACCACGTGGCTCCTACATTCTATACCTCAAACTTTTTTAACATGTCCTTTCCACAAATTAATTTTCCTCCGCTTCTTGCGCCAACAAAATAATATAGAGCATTTCTTACATGGCACTCAGTGACGAACTTACGGTGAGTTCCGGCAGATGTATTGTTTACTGCAAAATACACAAGATGTACCTTCGTCCGAGATTTTGGGACAAATGTCCTCAACCTCATTTTATATGGACGCCTCGAAAATTCAAATTCAACAACTAGGGACATATTTCTTCTTCTGCTTATCGTTTGTGTTTACTTCCCGTCATCCCTCGCTGCTCTCGTCAGTGTGTGTAATGTAGATAAAAATGGAGTCTTTTCCCGTATTTTACTTAGTTAGCTGAAGATATTACGTTCGCGTAGAAAGTAGATTATGGAAGGACAGTTTGAACAGAGATTAAATTTGTTGATGTGAGCTTGGTGAAGAATTCTTGCTGTCAAGCCAAATTCTTCGCCAAAAGTGAAGAGGGTTTTCTCACTCTTTGAATTTGTGATCTTATCCTCAGAAGTTCTTCTGAGACCCATGCATGTTTGTGATATTTTTAATTCTTGACCATTGAAGACGGAACCGATTCGTGCCTCGAAACACCGGTAATAAACGACTTAAAAATACTGTACTAGGTCCCAGACGATCCAAGACTTGTAATTTGAACAAACATGTTGTCTTTTCGAAAAGTTTTTAAAGCTTTATTTGTGTCTTCTGCTCTCCACAATTGTTCTGTTTTCGTTCACCTTTTCCCATCTCGAGAAAAGGAAGGAAACCTAAGTAAGGGGTTATTTTGATAATTTTCCAAAAATTCTGATATATTATGGTATAAAAATATAGTTTATAACATAAAAATTTTAACTTTTCCAAAAATGATCCTATTCGTATACATACATTCAATGATATACAAAAAGGTTGGTACAACTGGCAGTCTCTTAACAGTGGATTTGGCTGTCAGAATAAATGAGTACTACTGAACCTCAATCACGTTTTCCCCCCTCCCCCCCAAAAAATAAAAACTAAAATCAGGCACAGTGTATCTGCCTAAACCCCAATACACCAATCTTCAAATATATACTGTGTGTAAATCAACCGAAAATAAGAGCATCAATAAAACAATTTATCATTCAAAAATGATCTGTCCACGTAATGTTTTTCATCGAGCGCATTCTCTAAACTCTATAGAAATACTGTAAATAGCAGCAAACCTCGCAAGGAAACAGTAAAGTAACGAGGTAATTTTATTGTCCAAAAATTATCTGTTACACATGGCTTCTACAAAACCTAAATTATCATATTTGGGGGTTTTATAGCCATTAAAATTAAGTTTCCAAAGTTCAGGTTTACAACACGTAGCTTTCTGGGTGGTTGCCAAGTTTCGGTGTACCCTGATGCCTCAATCTTCAGGAACATCTACCCTAAAGATGGAAACAGGATGTTTCTCCGAAACATTAGAAATACAATATTACAAATGTTCATACCTTAGAACATCGTGGTCTTCTCATCTTTTGTACTTCTGGCTTATGTTATTGTGGAGCACCTAACAATGCTTCCACTGCACGTTACGTCACTCTTCAAGGTAACTTTTTTTATATTTTCTTAAAAATATGTGTTTCAGAATCACTTCAATTTATCAACCAACGAAAGCACATATAATTTCACATAAAACAATTTTAAAACATTTTAAAACACTTTAAAACACTCCGACATGTTTCGATCTTGTCAGATCATCATCAGGGAACTTTGTTCCTTGCTAAAGTTATATTACAGTATTCACAATTCAATTCCTATTTGCAAACGAGTTGTTGTGGTCGCATATCATGTTGTGTGGGAATGTGTTGTGGAGCAGTGGCTAGGTGTGCATCGTACGACGCACACCTAGCCACTGTTCCACAACACACAACTTTAACAAGGAACAAAGCTCCCTGATGATGATCTGAGAAGATCGAAAAATGTCGGAGTGTTTTAAAGTGTTTTAAAAGTGTTTTATGTGAAATTATATGTGCATTCTTTGGTTGATAAATTGAAGTGATTCTACGAAAATGCATGGTGCTACAATAAAATTTATGTGTTTCAGAATTGCCTGCCATCAGTGGATTTTGCAGAAACAACAGATTCACTGCGAGCATAATCGTATGCAGCAAACTATGAGAGTTGGAACCAGTGGTGTACAAGTGGAGAACATTTGCAGTTATGTTCGTATAGTTGATGTCAAGGGTGACTGGACTGCGAGTTGGCTACAGGCAGCTGACATGCGGCCACCCTTTTTCCAGGAATCTCTCTCGCATGTTTGACGCCTGTAAACTATACCTGCATGTTCAACACGGTTTAGTCGAATGTCCGAGATAATGCTGTCACATTCGAGCGTTTTCGCGGCCATGCACAATCAGTGACTTATTGTGCCATGATCCTCATATTTTAAACCGTGTTTTAGACTTTTGTTACGAGACATTGACATTTTTCATCACGCACTTTTCTACCACTTTCTAATTCTTTCGTAAACCTATGGGCATTCTGTAACTTATGTGGCCTAATTCGTGGACAGGCGCGAATAGCTTCAGAAGCTAATGCGTCCATAAACACATTAAATAGTCCCTATTAGTACAACAGGGATATTGTTTTATCTGACAAAAGGTATTATTATTCACTCAGATCAATGAGTGATAGCAGACAGCGCAGAGATCGCTGCCATTCCAATTTGCTATTGATTCGGGATCTACACGTTCTTGTTCAATGTATTGCAGTTAATGTGCGGTTTTTGTTCACTAGCTGAAATGGTTTTCTTCGGCCTGCAGCCATGCGTCACACATGACAACCATGTTATTCACTGCATGTCCATGCTGTAATGATGAAACCGAAAACACTGTATTTTTAACGCGTTCTTTCAAAATAAGTTCAGTTCAAATCTGTCATTGAGCGGCGGAAAATCAGTGAGGTTACATGGGAGCACATTCAATCCTACGCACTGCCCACCGAGTTTCTCAGATACCTCTAACAGACGCCCAGTAAATACAGCGATAACGCCCCTTACACTAAACAAGATCTTCCGCGCTGCTTTTGTTGAGAAGTTTCACAAATACGCACTTATTTCAAACATTAATGATCACATGTATGTTAGAACACCGCCGTTTAATGATCGTCAGTGTATACTACATATGAGCAGGCAGAAGGTCTAGGACATACGATTGGTCATTGCTTGGCCAACCTTATTTCCTTCAGCAAGCCTGATGCTCTTTAGAAACAGCAGTTTCGTGACCTCACTCTACATGATCTAACATATTATTAGACAAATTGAACAGTACATGCACTTTAATCACGAGCTTCATAATTTTAACTCAAATTACCTTACAGGTGTGGAGTACGAGTATTTCCTTCTTAAATTATCAAGTCTGTAAATCGAATACATTGAATAAACCATGGCGGACAAAGGTTGGTCCTCCAGCTTGGGTGGTGGGTGAGGTGCTAACAAATCCATACCTTGCGAACTGGCCTTATTACGAAACGGATACATGTGAGTCGAGCCAGGAGTGATCGTTCGGTAGAAACTAAGCAGTGGAAAAGGACTTGAGAATTGTAAATGAAATGTGAGACGCCTGTATAGATCAGGGACACAACCGACAGTTCGAAGGGAATCGGCGAGGTATAAATTGGATTTAGTGGGTGTAGGAGGGATTACGTAGGACAAAGGAGGCACAGTGAGTGCAGGGGATTATATTTTTTCTAACACAAAGAAGAAAATCTTCAATTCTTCAGAGAAACTTTTGGAGAATACTTCAGAGAATAGCAACAGCACTTAAGAGAATAGAGCTTGTTGGTGATAGGATTAGATTATTGTTCATTCGCAAGAGCCTGGTATGGATCCTATCCTGAACCAGATGTGTCCAGACCACACCTACTAATCCTACCCTATTTCTCTAAGGTTAATATTTATATTGTCCTCCCATAAAAGATGAAGCCTTCCAGACGCTTTTCTATGTTATTTTCTACCAATATTTCATACACCGTTCAGATTTCTTCCTTGCGTGTTACACGCTTCGCCAATTTTATTCTCCTCTAGTTGATTATCTGAATAATGTTCAATGAACAGTAAGTATTAGGAAGTTCCTCATTGTGCAGTTTTCTCAGACTTCCCGTCATGTTTTCCTCCCCGTTAAATCCAGATATCTTCCCGGTATCCTGTTCTGAAACACTCGTAATTTGTTTTATTCTCTTTGTGTAAGGTACAATAAAAATTGCTGATTCAAATATATCTAGTTATTTTAATTATTACGTTTAAAGATAAGAGACAGGAGGAAAAAAATTCTTAGCTGGAGAGCAGCAAGCACTCTGTAAAGGAAAAGAGGAAATCAGAGAGAAAACTCCTTTTTTAACTTTTGGTTTATGCAGCTGTGTAGACTGAAAGATGGAAATCTAAGTTTCGGCGGGAGGGGCATTGCTTAATTCAAGAGACCCTGAGGATCGTGTCATATAACTTCCAAGTGTTATCTTACAAAATTGGACTGCACGTTGTCATGGAGCAAAAGATCACAATGTGAAAATTCACCACAGTGGAAACTTCAGGAGTCACATTGTTGTATTTCAGTACCAATATTTCCGAAACAATATTCAAGCACCTCCTAGCTGCAAGTCAGAATACCATTTTCGAGACTTTTACGGTAAACAATACTCCAATGTTAACAAAGTTCACAAACGAAATTATACTTGTCATATATTAAAATAGAACTCATTTTTATCTTATAAATAAATGACGCTTGCGGGAAGAATTTGCACCAAATTGTACGGCACTAAAGACTGTCATCCATTTTATATACTTTGCCAGCTTTCGTGACATGAAATTTCCTGAAAGAAGTGCATTCGTCTGATTCGCTGTTCCCAGAATGAGAGTATGGAAAAGATATGTTTTATGCTTTACCTATAAATTTATTGCTTCATAAAACATAAAATAATTGGCATTTTTAAAAATGTTCAAATATCTGGAGAACGAATAGTCAACTGGTGAAATAAATTATAAATGAGAGCTCATTTCGTATTGCAGGCCAAAAAACTTGTTATATATTTCGTCCCCTTAATCGTCAGAGACAGAACACACATAACTGTACACAGAACAAAGTACTAACTACTTCCAAGGTGTATTACATGGCGCCCTGCCACTGTTTGGTGTTTACTCATATTTAAAGAAACGTCACTTTGGAAATATTTACGATCTGCAGGCAAACTGCCCAGATAAATCCACGCGCTCTAGTAGGAAGCAGCAGAACTCATTATACAGCATTGTGCGGGTTACAAAATACATTTACTCTAGTTCCACCTACCCGGGTATAGAAGGCAGCGAGACTTCACCAATTCTTTCCAGTTTGAGCAGGTTAATTCTTCCCATCTCCTGTCCTACTTCTATCTTTTTCTGACTTTTAGTAGCGGTGTAAACGTTCTTATTTCAGTCTACCAGAACTTCTACAAAATTCCTTGCAAGTTCTACTGTCTCACTGAGGCCAGCAACAATTATTAAATAATAAGAACACGCTTATCAATCTGTTTCCGTGTATTTACTTACGAATTTTGCAGAATCATACTTCGTTAAAAGTTACGAATATAGGGTCACAGTTACCTAACATCTCCATGGTTGTAATTGTTACCATATACGAAGGATATAAATGCTCTAATTATTTAAACCCGCCCCATGCATCGCTTATTTACAGTGTAATGCAGCTTCATGTTGTGTACTTTTAACTCATACGCCCATTATTTTAAAGCTATTTTCAATTTGCCCATTCCGTGTACA
>Ga0123357_10011457_pt1 | contig 11375 bp, 6 predicted proteins | sample TergutEmb28metaG_FD_89873 | JGI IMG/M metagenome (GOLD analysis project Ga0123357, IMG submission 89873) | Embiratermes neotenicus P4 segment gut microbial communities from Petit-Saut dam, French Guiana - Emb289 P4 | ecosystem: Host-associated > Arthropoda: Insects > Digestive system > Gut ...
ATGGGCGGGGCATGTGGCGCGTATGGGGGAGGGGAGAGGTGTGCACAGGGTTCTAGTGGGGAAACCTGAGGGAAAGAGACCACTGGGGAGACCCAGACGTAGATGGGAGGATAATATTAAGATAGATCTTCGGGAAGTTGGAGGGGGTGGAGACTGGATGGAGTTGGCTCAGGATAGGGACAAATGGCGGGCACGTGTGAATACGGTGTTGAACTTTCGGGTTCCATAAAGTGCGGGGAATTTCTTGACTAGCTGCAGAACCAGTTAGTTTCTCAAGAAGGACTCTGTTCCATGGAGTAAGTAAGTAAGTAATGTACAAACAACAGGCTGTACGCAAATGACACAGAAGCATACAGAAATATGTTTTAACAAGTTTAAACAAGGTTTTAACGCGGACGGCATTTCGTACAAAAGCGGTATTACAATTTTCGTCTCGGTAAGGCGGCTTTTGGGACACACTGTATAAATATCACAAACCACTGCAGATACACTCCTAACCCACGACCTCATTTACAGTTAATACTAATAAATGAGTAATGAAGAGATCAAAGTTAATTATTAAAACCAAACTAGATGTCCTTAGTCTCATCACACACAAATATATTTGTGTATATTTTCGCGCATTATTACACCAACCTCAGGTGAATTATCATTTTTACAACTATTATACATGCACTACATTCTTGTTTTTGTAACTATTACAGCACCGTAATTTGTATCCGTACAGGCGCTTAAAAAACTTGGACACTGAAACCAACGGTTTTATACCAGTTACACAGGACGGTAACAGCTAGGGGATAACGCAGTGGATGTAGTGACTTGGCTATAGGCAGAACAATCCGCGGTTCGATTTCCAACAGAAACAACAAATTTTTCTTACCTCCAAAGTGTCCAGCCCGGGCCTACCCAGCCAGCCACCTACTCAATGCATGCTGGGTGTACATTCCCTTAGAAAATCGGACTATGCTTCTCCATACAGTGTCAAGGTCGAGAATAAGTGGACCTATATCTCTACTCCTCATACACGCGTGTATGACGTACACAGGAAAACTACTTTTTACCATGACGCGCACATGGAAAACTTAACTTTTTACCACAATTACCAATGATACCAATGTGTGGCGGCCTACAGTCAGATTCAAAAGCATCGAAGATGAACTCAGCAAACCGCATATGCTAGCCAGGGTATACCTACAGCCATGGTAACGGTGCGGACAGCAGTATTTGGAATTCCTTCCAGAAATTACAAAGTCTACTGCAACAAACAGTGAAAACCCAAACTCACATAGTCGGGGAATGCACACATCCTCGGGCATGAAGATAGAACCCAGCTGACGTAATTATACCGAGATACATATATAATAATCCATACACGGTCATGACTTTCAGCCGGACAAAAAGCAGGACTCATCTCGTTTAGAGAATGGTCCGAGATAAACGAAGACACTGATGTCGGGGGGTACAGAAATGGCGCAAGACATACAGTTAACTTGTCCCTGACTGTACAAGACAGTATTCAAGGCGTAAGTACGACATTACGGCATGTGCAGCAGAGAATACAGATAGGTGCTGTAAGGACAAACACATCTCCAGCTCTATTGTATCAGACATCGAATTGTCAGCAGTCCCCAATGGAACGGGCAGAACAAAACATGGCTATCAACAAAAAGGAGAATTGTAGGAAATGACATTGTGACCACCTGGCAAGAAATGGATCTGAACATCCGTTAAAAGAAAAATGAACGGACCTGTGGCAGTTCACTCACAAACAATAACAAGCGTGATTCAGAAGTCCCGCTGAAAGTGACAATAAGGCGCTTAAATTGGACTTGTCTTAAGACACTAGCCACGAGCTTTAAAATGATGAATTACTCAACGGTATATCACAATGGGACAGTTCAAAGGCACAACTAACCAACTCCAAGGAGAACAGCACTTCCAAAGAAGTTATCAAGTCCTCAGCTATTCAAGAAATTCCCCGCATTTTATGGAACCCCATGGTTCATTACCGTATTCGCACGCGCCCGCCTCCTTTCCATATACTGAACCAGATCAAACCAACCCATGCCGCCCCATTTTACTTCTTAAAGATTCATTTTAATAGTATCCTTCCACCCACGCCTAGGTTTTCCAAATGTCTCTATCCTTCATGTTTCCCCAGCAAAAACCTACATGCACCTCTGGTGTCTCCCATATGTGCCACATGACCCGCCCATCTAATTATTCTTTATTTAACCACCCGAATAATATTTGGTGAGGAATACGGATCATAAAGCTCTTCGCTATGTGGAATTCACCATTCCATTGTTACCTCGTCCCTCTTAGGCCCAAATATCTTCCGCAGCATCCATTCTCGAAAACCCTCAGCCAATGTTCCTTCCTCAATGTCAGAGAAAAAGTTACACACTCGTACAAAACAACAGGCAAAATTATAGTTCTGTATATTTTAATCTTTAAATTTTTGGATAGCAAAATGGAAGACACAAGATTCTGCACCGAATGACTGCCACATCCCGACTTCAAAAAAGCTATGAAATACAATCGAATCCACATTATACATCCAAGATATTGTAAAACGAAGGAAATTCCATCTAATTAAAACCCTGAACTCCCTAAGATGCTAAATGATATAGTGTGAAGCGTCTTCTTTTCTTGACAGGGAAGATAATTTTTGAACATGTAAAATAAAAGTCCAAAAGAGTCCATAAACAAGAGCAGTCATAAACATTAAACCGATATCTGCCCCAAACACAACTAAATTCTATTTATTACACAGAATTACGTGTTTCGACCTATTTCCGGTCATCCTCGGGTTCACGATTAGTCTTTAAAACATACCGAGGAAGAAAAAACAAAAAGAGGAAGATTTCAAAATGTACCGCTAACATATTTTAAAATATATTTCTTGCACAATATGTTTTAGGGCCAATTGTAAACATCAGGACGACCTGAGACAGGTCGAAAAAAGTAGTTCTATAATATATATATATATATATATATATATATATAATTTAGATGTGTGTGTGTGTGAACAGATACTGAGTTAATGTTTGTACTATTAACAACAGAATGGGATTGCATTAGTTAAAAAAGTTGTCACCTCTGTGCAACCCTGATTAAGCACATTCACATGGAGCCCAACCATAAAAGTCGCATTTTCAAAACTGTGCAGAATACCGATATGGAATACAGTGACAGCTACAGCATGTAGTAGTCATTCAACACATGTATTGACACAGGCTGCAGTAGGCTTGATCCCAACAGCAACCACCCCTGACTTAACTAACTAACTAGATCTTTGGCGCATCAACCTAGTTACGCAAATGCCACACAGAAAAGCACCCCTCCCTCCCACCCACGAAGACCGAGCAGACTCACAGCACTGCAAAATGGGTGGCGTCATCTGTCACTCTGGAGCAACGATGTCGTCCGCTCTACGGAAAGCAAGGCTGCCATTATAAACACGCCACGTATAATACAGACCTAACGTATGCACATCTCGGTATTCAGATTCTGTGAGCTCCGTTTTATGCTAGACACCCTGTATTTATGACTGCTGATTGACGTGCGCCCGACTGGTTACATTAGAGTTTACTTTGAATATACAGACAAAGTAAAAGACATTGGCCATAGCATATCAGTCGGCGCAGATGGTATGGCGTCTCATTATCTGGCCGGATTTCGTTAATCCAAGACACCGAGACGGATTAACAGGACGCCTGTGCTGATGGGAACCATATGCTAGATTACGGTTACGAAATTTTGGACGCAGAACCGATATCAGTGGAAGATATATTTGGCGGTAACTAATTGAATTCAAATCTGTCCGTTTGACAGGGAAAGCGCCCAGTTTGGGGCTGTTCTTTGGCTATCCGGATTCGTGGTTTAGAAGTGAAAAACTGGCAGTTTTTTGGGGGAGAGAAGCGTCGAAACGTGTGTTTTTTTTTTATAAACACAACACACTTCGCTTCTTCTCTTCGCCAGAGGCACACAGACAAAATTGGTACATGTTACATTTGACAGCACATAGCACCCTGAGGTTCTAATGGGTATCCAGCTAACCATCGGACATATAACCACCTTAAGGAACCACGCCATCTTAACAGCTATGGATTAATCGACAGAATTCGATACACAGTGATTACTACTATAACTACAGTCTGTAAACAGAATGTGAAGCCACGTCCCTGCGATTGTACACTTGTCATTTGAGGATACTTGCCACGTCATGGGAACAAATACTGGTCACTTGTCCGTTTTCTACGGACTGTCAGTAAACGTGACATAAATCAAACGAATCACCAGCGTTTTTTTTTTTTACTTATTACGTCGACAGTCATGATCCCACGTAATGGTTTATACCTAACGAGCAGGGAAGTGGCATTGTCGAGAGTCATTATCATTAACAACATATCCTGGTCAAGTAAACAAATCGTGGGAATGCGATCACAACACGTGTACCTCAAAACAAAACACTCGCGGACAGAGTATGATAATTACTGATTTGGTCCCTTGTACAGTACACAATGATTGGCGCATTTACCAACTATTTCAGTCGTGGGAACGCGGCTTTAGACTGTATACAAATGCCACTCGTGTCAGGAAGCGTGCGTTACGGGTACCAAACATGTTACTTCTCTGGGCACTTAAACAAATGACTAATTTCAACTAGAAACTGGCTGAATTTTTCCTCATTATGTGCGTGACCACATCTACTATCACCTGTAAATATTTCCTACCTAGAAATACATACTCGTGCTTCTCAGTTAAAACCAGAGTCGCCCAGAGCGTGTTCGGGCGCCGGCAAAAAAAATGTTTTCACCTCCGCCCCCCCCACACCCCCAGCGACTGGCTAAAAATTTTTACACTAAATGGAAAAAGGGGGTCAGTTAATGAGTGACTTGGGCTTATTCTGAAAGGGTTACTGGCACAATCGACAATTAATGACAAAACCGAGGAAGATAAAAACATATACAACACAGTCGGGCCCTGGGCCCCATTCCGGCCGCCGGTCCCCGGTAGTTTGTACCAGCTCTTCCCCCACCCCCAGGTCTCGTCGACATTGGTTACAACCTGTGAGGACGAGGGATAGGAGAGCTGCTACCCAGTCAGACATCTGACAGCAGTAGTGGCAGAGGTAAAGTACACAGCACACACAAAAATGTAAAATTAATGTTAATCGTAGGGTAAATTGAAAGAACTTATTGCTAGGTACGGTAATGACATAACATCCCATAAAACCGTGTCATGTAACACACACAGTTCTTCATTAGCACATAGTCACTTAGGATATTCAAAACACCGTCCTGGTAAACAGACTGGAAGCACGTGCTTACAGACTTGTCTCAATTAAATGCAGATGTTAAAATGACGCACGGGCAATGACTAATAACAGGCGCATGAACGTTACGATCTATTACTCATCGCATGTACGAATTTCTGGATATTTTCTTTAACACTGCCCTACATTATTCATTCACAACAACAACAAAAAAAAAGGTCACTTTTCGAAATAAATACAACTATAACATCATGCATGTAGTATTACACTCTGTAATGGGGCATGCAATAAATAAATAAATGAAAAAAAAACTATAACATCAGTACATGATAAGACGGATTATAACGATATTACACGATTTTTTTTTGCGTATTATTACGGCGCAAATGGTGGGTTGGGTGTATGTGACAGCCAGAGGAAGAAACACACACAACGAAGATGATATTCATACACACAAATGGGGCAAATACCGAACATCCTGCAGGGCACACAGGCAAGATATTTTGAATGACTGATGACTTACGCACTGCTACAGGTAGAACTTATACGTGCATCTGGGAGCTCATATTGGCAAAATCAACCAACAAGAAACATGCTTTCTTTCATAAACAGATAAGGCTATTCTCAGTCTACTTAAGAACATGTTCTTTTTTAACTTGCGGGATACAACAACGGCTCCGTTGCTTACAGACGGAAATTTTCCTAAATGAACATCAGCACCATCCACAAGAAAATATTCGTTTTGGAAACCCTCAAAACAATGACAGTCCCACCCCCAACGTTACAGAGCATGTTAAACAAGTATTAATAAGTAAAAAGTCCTTTTTTTTAAGTAGTTAAGTTGTAGTTGCACTGTTTCTCTGTGCTAACCAAAGTTACAACATTGGTAATCAACCAACAGAAAAATTTTACATTTCTTTTAAATTCTGAAATGTCAAAGCCTCAAAAGCATTTCTAATACAGGGTTGACATTTCCCATACCTCCATTTCAGATGCGTGGCAGCATCTACGCCAAATCTCATTGAAATCAAAGAAGGGAAAGCTGAAAAAATTGTACTAACATAGAATGAGAGAACAAGAAGCATTTTATTTCCTAAGTCTCTCAACGTCCCTGTGCCAGGTTTTCTACCACAAATGCCACATGACCTGGCCTGAGACTGAACACAGGTCTCTGCAGTGAAAGACCAGGCAAATGACTGCCTAAGCCATGGAATCACCAAAAATGAATGATTACTGTCAATTTTTATAACCTCAAAAATACTGTTGCCAGTAAATTTATATGCAGGAAAGATACAACTGGCATAAGACCAAAATATTCTGTATGTCCCCTTGTGTTTAACCATTTGTAACAATCTACGTCCCTCATGTACTCACTGATCATCACTATTATTTCTTCTCTGAAAACATGCCTGTCAATTCAGACAAGAGAAAGACATGTAATAATTTTCATAATTCAGATCTGTCATCTATATTGGTCAGCTCTCAAAATACATGTGACAGATATCAATCCACTGTCATAAAAAGCCATATATGTTCAGAATGTCCACTACCAATGTTGGTACATGATTCACAACTATGTGCCACAGACTGACACAACTCGCTGGTGAACTAGACTGCAGGCAATTTCAACCCTATGCCTTAGCTCTTGGCATAAAAACATAAACAAAAATTTAGAACAACAACTTGGTCATTTTTATTGTGTTGGTTTGTATGGTTTGTCATGCATACCATATAAAATTGAATAAAAACGGTTGTACTGACACCACTGTCATAGGAACACACTCTTACAAAATCTTCGGAGACAGAACAACATGCAAAGCATTATGTATTTTCACTAACACATGTCTTCATATATGTTTATTCTGTGTGCACACTTGAGGACTTCCATCTGCCTCAAACCTATCGCACAATCTTGAACAGACTGAAGATGATGCTGATTCCATTTGAAATTAATTTCTCCAATACCATTATGCTTCAAATTCTCTGTCTTCCAACTAGTGTGTGGACGACGACAGGCACAGAATATGTATAGCATTCAATATAGCACTCATCAAATTCAAACATTAGGTCCCACCATTTAGCTGTGTTTAACACTACTAAACAGCACACTAATAGAAATAAACGAAAGATCACAACAGTATTTATAAAGTTCTTAAAATATATTAGTAACAATATGGGCTAATATATTTTAAGAACTTTATAAATACTGTTGTGATCCTTTCCTTTATTTCTATACTTCAAACACTTCAGGATGGTAAATGTAAAGTTTAAGCACACTAATGCACCACAGCTGCATTATAACACATTATTATCAAATACAGCCCTGCTGTCTGTATTTTTGTAAGGTGTCTGAATGATGAGAGGGTGTTTATTTTTTAGGGCAAGAGTTTACTGCTGAATTCATGTTTCTCAGAACTTTAGTGTGCACAAAATGACCCCTGATGTGTTACCAGCAAATCTGTACATTCTTTTTGAGGGAAATGACACGTCATTTTTATTAGCCAGCACCTTTTTTTCCCGCACAACTAAAGAAATGCAAGTTACAATAAAAGAATAACTTCAGTTACACGTATATTCACCATTAAAAGAAACATTTCATTCCATGCATTATGTAACACATGTGAACCTTACATACAATGGCACCAATTTAAACAGGAATTCATATAATTATACGTCTGTACATTAATCTTCAGGTATAACCTCCTTATTCTGTGACCAGCCAAATGAAGAGTCACATATAAAGCTGCCAATTTGAAGACCAAGGATACAACAATACCCTGCCAGGTCACAGTCATAATGCACCTCATGGGGCAATAGTAGATGAGGGAGTGAGGGTTGAATGACAAGCACAGGGGAAAACAGGATACATCTTGCATGAGGTACACGGTGTCACATCCCAGAATACTGCAATATTAATATTCACACTGAGAGCTCTGAATTCTCACTTTACTTCAACCGAAGATACCCTGATCACCACTAAAGGAATACCACGAGCATTCTTGGCCATCATTTCCATACACAGCTAGTATGGTGGTATGCCCTACGTTACAAATGCTACATAAAATTCCACTACCCACAAAGCATGATTACTTTCTTTCTGGTTTGATCCAAGTGGAAACTTTTAATTATATGATCCATTACATGATTATAAAACCCTGAGGTTGAACACTTAACAAAGAAGGTCAAATTACATTTTCCTTTCACATTATCTACCCAAATTCCTCTCACACAACTACATGAAATGTCTAGAAACAGACTATGTCTAATTATATGTCATATATCACAATTTATTGTCATCATGTGGGAGTGCATGCATGCATTCTCCACCTCCTGTATAAGGTAGGGAATATACAAACGGTTTTCAGGTACAGAGTTAAAAGCCGTCCAATTAAAACTAACTCCACAGAGCAAAGCCAGTCTTGGGGCGCTACCAGTCACTCTGCTACTTACAAAACATCCCATCTTGAATGGAATCCAAAGGTTCCTAATATTCACAACAGCCTGGCACAGAAACTACCCTCAGGCACATGAAACAAATCATCAATCTGCCATCCTACTTCTTTAAGATCCACTTTAATATTATAATCATAATCTTGTCCATGTGTAGGTATTCCAAGAGTCCAATGAATCAAATATGTGAACTACTTAGAAGGCAAGACAAGTTAAATGCAAATCATCAGATATATTTATTTTAAGGCAATAAGATTCATGACAGCACTGCTTTTTTATGTAAGAAGACAAACATGAACACTGAGCTTAATGTGGAAAACCATTGTCAAATATGTTACAGCTTCACCACATCCTACTAGAGAATAGAGTTCCAGGTGTCATATCCAAGTGTTCATACCTTCCAGCAACATGTACTAGAATGAAAAGTACGCAAAATTATTCTTGATTTATGACTACCTAACAAATAATTTCAATTCAGTACTGATAAGGAATTCAAATTAAACGGTAACATGTAACACTTCCTGGTAAAACTGCTTTAAAGCAGAGTAAACCCAACGATCAAACCAGTAGAATCAGGCTGTACTTCTCCAACCCACAAATTGACTTTGTTTCCTCACATGAACATTAGTATCAATTTTATATTGAAATTATTCAAGGAGCAGTTAAAAATGCTGTGCTGGAAACCAGGTGTGAGCTAGCAAAAAAAACCTCGTTGCTTTTAGGCCACACTTGCATAAACAACACAAATAATATGCCCATGAACACTGTAAATTTTGTCCTGAATTTATTAAGATTCATAATATCTTAAGTTACACCTGACACATATTTATACTACAACTGCAGAACCTAATACACAATTATCTACAATTATGAAGAAGAATTAGCACATGGCACAAACTTGTTTCAGAAAAACTGATCTTGGCCAAGCATTCCGACTGTAACAATAACATAAGACTAATAGTAAAATAATGAATTATCATGTGGCTCACAAATATGTCCTTGAAATCTCTTACAATGTATTCTATCAGAGCCATAGTTTACTGGCACAACATAATTCAGGCCAAGGTCCCCAGCTAAAACACCCCCAAACTTTTCACTTTTTCTCCTTACATACGATTTACTTCAATTGACAGAACGACCTAACGTGTGATGCTAGATTCCAAATGGGAACTATAACATCGCTTATCATTAGTAGCCAGGTCCACATGTCTCAAGGTTAAATCCGATAACCCACCAAGGCTACTATGTCACATTACGATGCAACTAACGCATCTCTTCAAGTAGCAAAATTCGTACAGTAAAAGTGCATATTTAAGAGCACGGATATTCATAACACTGGACACTCAAAACTGGATATGACAAAACAGTACAAACAAACACACAAAATTAAAATTTTGTGTGTTCCAAGTCTATTCACCACAACCTTATGTGAAGAAGTATAACGAAACTTCGTATTAGAATAGACGTACGCACTAACGTGACTTGTGAATCTCAAAACGACACGGCAATCATACTTTTCATCTCCAGTTCTGGACGGTCAGAGAACAGAAGACGTTCACGAATGCCCACTTGTGTTAAACTTCGCAGACGTGACAACTAGCACAATATTCATTTGAATGTGCAGCATTAACATACAGATATCAAATCGTGCTTACACAGATTCATTAGTCTGACATTACTCACAAGATGCCCTAAGGATAACTTTTCGAAACCAGCATATATATGAAACTACCTGACCTACCTTCGTTTTCGTCACAATATGTGTGGCTAGCTTCACAACAGCAAAATTTCCTTTTCCAATCGTCCGTTCTAATTCGTAATAACCCACTCTCACTAGTCTATCGGCGGTTAAATTTTGATTTCCAGAAGCACCTTTACTCCGCACAGATGCCATTTTCACTTTTCCGTAGTCTACTGTCGACTGTCGTCTAGTTACTCGTAGTTGCCGTACGAGCGCTAGCGTATCAGATTAGTTGACAACCAAAATACGCATTACCTCACGGCGCTGGATTCAATTAAAAGTCCTAGATACCACGGTGCGTTAACACAGTAAGAATAATATACCATTCCCAAATATGGATTGTGTATTATAATTACTATTTATGTGCTTTGTTAAATTTCAACCTGTACGTCAAAACTGTTTCTCTGATGTGTAGACATTACTTCCGAGACATACAATTCATTTATTGAAGCAATGGGTGTCACATAGTACAACAGGGGCAGCTTTTACTTTGGGAACAGTGCAGAACATCCACAACAAGTACGTTCAGCCTGATTAAAGGAATTTATTTTATTAAAATGTGATTAAAAATATGCATTTCTTTCTTCATTAGGTTTTGCACAGCAGGGCTAAAACTTGCCTTGTACCTACAGATCTTGTGCTGTTTCTGCCAGGGCCGAACAAAGTCGGAAAATGTTTTCTTTGTTGGTTCCTTGCTTGTATTTTACAACAAATACAGGTAGACAATGCATTAAACGTTCGAATTAAATCCTTCTTTTCGATCCACAAAATAAGAGATCGTTAGCTTTATGTTCCTGTGACCGTGCATCGTGAGTAAAGCGTGAGGAAAGAAAACCAACAAGATGCAACAATATAGATGATTTATTGTCAATAGTGGATGTTGATTATTGACACTGTCTCAAC
>Ga0123357_10011459_pt1 | contig 11375 bp, 6 predicted proteins | sample TergutEmb28metaG_FD_89873 | JGI IMG/M metagenome (GOLD analysis project Ga0123357, IMG submission 89873) | Embiratermes neotenicus P4 segment gut microbial communities from Petit-Saut dam, French Guiana - Emb289 P4 | ecosystem: Host-associated > Arthropoda: Insects > Digestive system > Gut ...
GACATTCTATGGGAGGACGATGGTGAAGATAAAGATGATAGTGACTGGGTGACGGATAACGATTCAGTTATGAGTGATGACGGCGAGTCTGATGAATAATAAATTATAAATATTACATAATATTATAAATAATAAATTATTGTATTGTATTGTTCTTATGGCACATACAGCAGCTCTATCATTTTTCCAAACTCCAGCTCATGACCGCGAATCTAATCCGCACGTGATTCTAATCCGCATCTGATTTTTTAGCCCTCTGAAACTGTAAAAGGGGTGCGGATTAGATTCGAGAATATACAGTATTAAGTGGCTAATATAACACTTCATATGTGAGATATCAGTAAAATCCATTCTACTTAAATGAAAGCCACAGAATATAAGATAGGTAGAAAAATGGGGGGAAAATGTGTTCTTTGTAACTCTACATATATCAACGGCCTTCCCATTCACTTACTGGAAATACAAACCATTTTTGCAAAGCCCATCACAATACAGGCGCACACTGCAAAAGCCCAATCACTTATTTGGCCTTATAGAATTTAAAATGTAATTTGTGCAATTAAGAATAAGCATTAAATTTGTCTGGAAACGTTTTGTGCAGATTATTTGAGAGATCTACATACAGATATAACAGTAAACAGCAAAAGGTGAGGCATGAAAAATATACTATAATGCGAAATTAAATTAACTAATTGAAGGACATGACAACATAAGGTTCATGCAAGCACAGAGAATAAGATGGCTAGGACATGTGGAAAGAATACCAGAGAAATGGATGACTAAAAGAATGTTGAAGAAGAGATTACTCTCCAGAAGAAGGAAAGGACGACCACATATAAGACGGTTGGACAATGTGATGATAGGAGTCACAGGCTGGAGAGGAAGAGTAGAGGACAGAGCAAGTTGGAGAAAGTCCACCAAGGGCTGCAGTGCTAGTGCTGCTGCTGTTATCATGATAATGATGTTGATGACGAGGAGGAGGAGATTTGATGTTCTCACAGTGGTGGATTCATGTCCTAACAGATGTAATACTGTGCTCCATTGACTGAGTGGTTCCCACTGTTTTGAAGAATCATGGTGTCTTCCTCTTCAACGGACAGGCAGCACACATATTGGACTGCTTGACCCTTGAGATGAGAACAACACAGACCTTCAAATTGTCAGGAACCACTCACCACAATGACAGTACCACATTAAAGATGAATTAACATTAAATGACTCTTGGTGAAATAGGATGTGAATGTGTCCAGTCCCTTAGATCAGACAGTCCAACAATTCTGGATAAAAAGTAAAGAAGAATGATACTAAGTAATCAGGTTTTCATGGGGGGATACTAGGAATGTAGCTTTCAAGTTCTGACACCATATAATTTTGTAATTCCACAAAAAAATTTCAGAAGAACTGGCTGCCACCATTTCTGGGTTCAACAACCATGACCCAAACTTGATTCTCAAGAGATTAAGGCAAAGATATGGCCCTGAAAAAGCAAATTCTGCATCCCTGTTTCCTTGTGTTCCTGTCCACATCTCCTATTGGTCTGCATCTGGCGCCATCCTCTCTCCCCTTCCAACAATTCCAATTGGCCACATTCTTTGCAACCTGCCTAAATAATTCCATCACACCCTCAACTCTAGCAACTTCCACACCAACTTGGATCCTACTACTTTAAACCTGATAGTAGCAATAGCATATTTCTTCAAAATACTGGTGTCAACCTACAAAACTACACAATATCCTAACCCACAAGACTACAGTCTAAAGGAAAAATAATTAGGTATCATAAAAGACACAGCAAGACAGAATGACTCTAAACATACCAAATGTGGAAGTAAATGAAAGAACATTAGCATACAAATAAGGAAAAATGAAAATCAACCGAGTCAAAATTTATACTTCTGAGACATTAATTTAAAATTGTAACCAAAATCATTACATAAACTAATGTATAACTGGCATTTAGAAAAAAGTAAAAATAAGACAGGTAAAGCTGAAGAGTAGAATCAGGAGTAGCTGAAAACAACCAACAGACACAATACACAGAAAGAAAAATGAGGGAATAGCTCAGGGCATGAGAAAAAAAAACTGCAAGAGAAAATATATTGTGGAAGTGAATGTATGACAAAACACAATTAATATGGCACAAAGGAAAGAAGCAATTGGATGGGAATAATATTTGTCAACTTTGTAAGCAGTGAAAAGTTCAAAATGAACAAAATTATTTAATAAAAAATGGAAACTCACACAAAATAGTTTAAATCCTATAAATAAGAAACATATTTCTGTAACACATTTTTATCATGTATTCAAATTTTATGTTGTAGTACTTGAACAGTATCCCTGATGATGGCCAAGAAAGCCACAACATGTAGAAGTTAAATAATACATGCATTTGTAATTGATGATTGTGTAGCTGGTTGGTTTCTTTATTTAAGAGGAAAAGATGTCACAAAAGTAGTAGGCCTATGGAACATCAAAATGTAAAGGCCTGCAAAAAATGAAATGGGAAAAGTTTTTCAATACTGTATATGGAAGCATCAACACTAAAATTACTTGCCTTCAATTTTTAGAGACTTCCCAAATCTATAAATGTTGCAAGAATTTCAATTACTGAAGAGTACTACAGCCAAAATTCAAATTATTCCTTTGAAAATTTTGTTAAAGTTCAGAGATTTCCATGATTGGGAAATGTTATAAGAAATAACACCATTAGAAATCTCAATTCTGGCAACACAAATGGTTAAGTTACAATGCAAATTAGGAGAAGGTGGGTGCGTCAAAACACAACTGTCTTTGCATCCTATTTATTAGGCTGACAACATGTTTTGGCCACTGTGGGCCATCCTCAGGCCAAAAAAATATATAATGAGGAGAAAATATACAGTATAAGAACAATACTTGTTGTGCATATTCTGAGCTTTCAATGAGATCTCGTTGTCTTGCGGTTATCTATATTGAAACTAATAATATCTTCGACAGGTAAAGTGGACAGAGAATAAAGTATATATACATGTTGTAAGTGATGCCTTATGAGTAAAGTGCTTAGAGTTTAAAGTACATATGTATATTGTACACTTCGTACCCACCCCCTCCTAATTTGCATAAAACACAATGGGGATGATGCATTTAAGGATTAAGTTACAATGCATTTAAAACATGTTATGAAACTTTTACATTTTTTTTAAACTAACTGCACAGGAAAGCACTAATAGTGGCACCTGATACAGTGGTATAGCTAGTAAAAGTGGGCCCTGCTGCAAAGCTTATTGATGGGCCCTCTCACATCTAGAAGGTACAAGACCACTAGTTACAAAACTCTCATAAATAGACTTAGTTTTCAAATCCTTCTGTTCATCTAAATCTTGTTTCTTGTTTGAGGTGTTGCAATTACCTGTATGTTCAAGTTCACCTGAACTGTGGGCTGAATTCAGTGTAAGAACAATAATTTTTTGTGATGTGCTCATGGGCCCCTACGCTGTTCACACTCTTGCTATATGGTAGCTATGCCCCTGACCTGATGCCAAAATCTAAAACCTCATGTAATATACAGGTCTGCTGATGGTCTTAAAAACAATGAATCAGTGAACTAAATACAATGTACTCTTAATAAATCTCAATGGGAATCATGGAGAGAATATATTAAAATCTTTCAAACAAAATAATATAGTTACCCTCCAGTTTGAATTTGCTTCTTCTGATGATTTTTGGATTCATAATACTTGTGTAATATTGCAGCACTCTTTTCTTTTAGACATTTTACTTCCACACTGGGGGAGAAAAAAAAAAAGTTAAATTTCTATAATATAGCACCACACTTATGTTTTCACGTATGGTGATATAGCTACACCAAAAGTTAAACTCACAATAAAATGAACAATCATATCCACTATAATCACATTAAAATCAGTGCATCACCATGAGGCAATAACAAGAACTATCAAAACACTAAGTCTCATAGAAATTCATTGAGACTCAGAAACCAAAAAATAACTCCCACATCCATTGGTGAGCTCATCTTTTGACACCTACTGTTTGGCTCCGCACTCTATGCCTTGCAGATATACACAGGTCACATAGCTGCTGGGGACTTGAGGCTGATTACATAACAGCTCCCTCTCAGCTGTAACAAGCCAGAATTGACAGAGCCAGACCAAGGTTGTACAAACACTGGAGTGTCTGTGCTGTGGGTGTACGTAGTTTATGGTCCTTAGACGTGCATAAGGGCAGTGAGAAGGTTCCCTTGACCCGCATGTTTGAGTTCACCATTACAAGGACATACAAGTGGCAAGTCACACCAAAATTCTAAGACAGTACCAGGGAGACAGGAAATATCCCTCCTGGTGAGAAAGGAGTGGAATAAACTTATGCAACCTTAATTACTAAGAAATGTATAATTCTAGAACAGGTACCGTAGTACAAATCCGGCCTGTCCATAGATGCAGATGGTTAATGTAGTACTTATTCTGCATGCAAAGGCAGCCAGTTAATATGATGAAACAGAAGAATACATAACATTCAAAATGGCATTAAAAAATATTAGAAAGTAATATTCAGGACCGAAAGATATTGCAAGCCCCCTCTGCCTCTTCCCCATCATGATCAACCAATCTCAATGTGTATTGGTAGGTTAAGGATGCCAATTCTTAGCACTGAACTTACATGGCTAGTGAAAAAGATACTCTGAGATAAGACTTCCTTCCCACAAGGAATTTTCAACTTTCTGAACTATGAAATCCACTTTTCTGACATACCTGTGTCAGTAATCCCATGGCAAAATTGTATGCCCTTGCTTGCTGGTATATTTGAGCAGCACTAAGACCAATATAGATATAACAATTATTTGAATTTGTACCTTATTGTAACTTCTTAATGAATGACTAAATACAGCACAATAATCATTTACTTCACCTATGCAAGCATGCAAAGCACCCTCACAACCCACAGGATGACAACTGCTGCTTTACATACCAGTTGGGCACTTCTTGACCCTTACAAGAAAGTTCTACTAGCTACAACAGACCAGTTATAAATATACAAAGTGCACCTAACTACCTTACCTGATATAAGAGTCCAGATACTTTTGAAAGATATTCATAGTCAGCTTACTGAGATACATATTGTCATTCCCCATTTCAAAATGAGAAAGATCATTTGAGAGTTTCACTGTTCTGTAATGACAAACAACAAACCTCTGTAACAAAGAGTGAAGTCATACAAAATGTCCATTGCATAACATTCCCCATTTGAAAATGACATAGGTCATTTGACAGTCTCACGGTTCTGTAACAACCAACAGCCAAACTCTGGCAAAGAGTAAGAGCATACAAAAAGTCCCTGGCAAACATTCCCCATTTGAAAATATATGTCATTTGTGAGTTTCTGTAATAACAACCAACAAAGCTTTCTGTTGCATCTTGCTCTCTGCCTTCTCCTTGCCTGTCCTGCTAAGCCAAGGTGGCCCATGATCAATGTCCTTACTGATCACATGATGGCTTCTGGTATCCCTCTCATTGTTTCAGTACTTCTCCAACCTGCAACTTGTCTCTTTCCCTTACATTCCCCTCTCAGTTTACCTGTATGAGATATCATCCTTTTTGTGTCAGCAAGGCAACTAGCCACAGCATGGGTTTGTATGCCTGGAAGGTAGGTTCTATGAATTCAAATTAAATCTACTACCCAATTAACAAATTCCTTTCATGCCTACTATCAGAGTACATCTTGGATAAATATTTTTACACTCTCTTCTGATCTTGGTTAATTTTCTTGTGGTGAAGGACCAAACGCATTCTTCAAGTCTATAGGTGTCTCGAGTCTACATAAACGCTATCTTTATTGTATACATTCATTTTAAAGAATTCTGAAGCTTCTCTTCCACACCAAAATATGGATACTTTCTTTGATGGATTTAGAAATAACTACCTCAGTTTAGGAAGCATATGGTATAGATTTGGAAGACAACTGGGGAAGGAGAACTTGATTACTCTTTCAGCAGAAAATTGCAACAGGTACTACAAGCAAAGAACAACTCACAATTCCAATTTCTGGTATTGAATTGTGGGTAATTTCCTTGCAAGCACTAGTTTATTATAATCATTTTATTTGCTAAAAACAAAACCAAACTTTCTGAAGACAAGCAATATAAAATATGAACAAAAGTACAGGTATATGACCACCTCAATAATAACAGTAAACCAAATTATCATACTAACCTTGAATATAAATCATACAAATTCTTCAGATACCTCTCTGTGTCACTTCTATCCAACAAACTAGTCACAATGTATTTCTGAAATTAGAAAACTAAATTTTAGTCACTAACAGAAATTAAATAGACCTACCCGTAATGCACATAGACTGATCAGCACAGAAGTCCTAATGGGAAATCTACAGAGACGCAAATGTGCTTACTAAAACACAATAATCATAATGAACATTAATGGATGAGGTTTCTTGTACTTCATGTGTGAATTTTGGCTTTACAACTGGCACTAACTTTGCTGTTTGTTTGCAAAGTTTCTTCAGAATGCAATGTATCTAGACTGACATACATATATATGTTCACCTTTTAACAATCAATAAGAAATCTCAGTAATGAGAAAATGCTGCTCACTTTTCATATGAGGTAAGCCATGACAACTCAGAATGTAAACTGACTGGATACAGGGTGGAAAAACAGCTCACGCCATCAGGTTCATGAGTCCTTGTCACTGTCATGATAGACAGGCTCTGTGTGGGGGCATGTGGGGGCACCCACACCCTTGTCCACATGCTCTGAGACTCTTTTCCCTGAAGGTGCACATGACATCTAGAATGCATTGAAGCTTGCCTATATAGCTTCACAGCGAAGTCCTATGGCACAGACAGCCAATGAAGCTGAGGAAATTTACACCACAGAAACCAAAATACAAACTTTCAGAACGTTGAATGTACAAGCAAAATTCCTAAATTACAAGTAAAGAAACAGACAAACCTGCAGTTTTAAATGGTAGATATTGAGCACAAACTTTGCCATTACTTGGTCTGGGTTGCTAAACACCTCTGTCATCACTGAAAAATTTTTCTCACACAAAGGAATTACATCTCTGAAAATATCCTTTCCTGTAAATGCACCCTGTAACAGAGAAAACCACCCTCTATATTATATCCTATGAATGCATAAGTTGAGCATTCCACTACTGTGTACAATTCTTTCATAATACTTTTGTACTTTCCAAAAATTCATGAACATCATGCAAGTTTTATGGTTGTATTTAACACCACTACAATTCATGTAGCTGATATGCTGGACATAAAACATTCCAACTGCTGCTTCCCAGACACCAAAGAAGTTGCTGCTACATGCAATTATGTGGCCTCCAGCAATGAAACTTAGAACTGAACTGAGATGGTTCACACAAAGTTAAAACAAAAGCTCTTAACTCTGTGCAGGTAGTGTTATCCTTTAACAGGGAAGTAAATGATCAGCCACAAAAAGTAAAGCCACTGGGTAAACATGACATCATAGTGAAAACAGTCAGGCTTTCACAAATAACAGACTTAAAAGTTTAGAGCAAAGGACATTTTTTGATAATATTTCTGACGAGAAAATTAGTAACTACAGGTCAGACCCAGGGCATATGCAATGTTTCTGAATAATTTTAAACCTTTATTCTTGGCATAAGGTTTCCGTCTGTCATTCTGTATGAATGTGGAAGTTGGACCACCCTGACAGAAGGTACTTGTGAATAAAGTGCTGAAGAGACTACATGAACCTACAAGGATGAAAAAACTTTACAGAATAAGGGGTTTCACAATTGGGAGTCTTCATGAAACCAAATTAATGAGAATGAAATGGGCAAGACACATGGAAAATGAGAAACAAAAAACACACACAACATTTTCACAAGAAAACATTACCATTTGGCTTTGTTCAATGAAGGCATCTATACATTGTGGATAGCCCTTGAAATGGGAAAGAATAGTAGCAATTTCTTTCATTCTTCCTTTATCATCTGAGCGATGTGCTTTCACAAACTCTTCAATCAGGGATCTCTCAATTTCATCATACTTTGTACCTATTTTCTTTTTTGCCTTTTCAAACCTGCACAAAGAACAATTATTGCTATATAGCACCTTACTATATTTGAACAAAATCACGAACGCATGTTTAATAAACACATACTTTCCTGAAGGTAATTCCTGAGAAATCAAGTGCAGCTTCTGTATAACATCAGCTGCTTCATCTATCTGGAACCAATAAAGAATGATGCTTAGAAAGACAATAAAACACACAACAAAGTCATTAAATGCAACAGTCATGCCATGTTCCCTGTTACAGAAAAAATCCCCAACATGTGGGCTGTGAATTCTATTTGATGCAGTGAACAAACTGCTGGGCTGTCATATTCTTGTTTTACAGTGTTCTATGCTGGTACTATTTTGATAGCTAAGAAAGGCATTCAGTTTTAACACAGAGGCGAAATCTTTCTGTAGCCAAACACCAAGCCGGAAAGGCACACCGTGGCACGGTACGTAAAGCCCCAGAACTACATTCAAACTGCACCAACTGAGGAAGGAACCCCAATATCCAGGGAACATGATGTAAGATGGTCATCAGAGCTGATTTGGACATATTGGCAAAAGAAGAAACCCTGATCCTGCTAAAAATTCAGCCTGCAAACATTTAGTTCAGTGTCATATTTATTCTGATTCATGTAAGCAAAATCATATCAAAAATGTAAACACACATATAAACTAGGCAACCCACTTAAATCCAATTACTGTGTGCTCTGTATGTCCCCTAGGGCATCCCACGGAACCAGTTTAGGTGTGGTGTTTTCCTGACATAGAACATTTTACAAGGATAAACTATTAGTTGTACACCCAGTCTATCATGAATGACAGGAACAAAAAAAATCAATCAGATAATTTTAATTTAAAACCTGAAGCAAATCTATTCTTAAAGTCCTTGATAACTTAACAATCTGAAAAAATTACAACTGCATGTGACATTAACATAGCAACATTTGGAAAATATTTACCAGGAAACACCATTTATATTTGTTGTACCAGGTTTAAACCTCACTGTTATGTTTTCTGGAACTACATACGGTCTTATGTTCAGAAGAATAACTGATCAATTTATATAAGGAAGTGAAACAAGTGTCAATCACAACTACTTAAGTCTGTGCAAGGGGCAGACATACCTTGTCATATGTGTAATATTATCCTCTGGAAACACCATCTGATACTTACACAGAAATATTCTACATCACAGACAAACTAATGGCACTAGAGGAATAAACCAACATGTTGTTCAAAACTGCTAAGAGAAGCTGACAGTTTATTTACATCTACAAAGTGAAAGATGAAGAAAACAAAATACTTGTTTCTAAAAAGAAGTACCAATTAAAAAAAATGATTACATATTTGAACAACAGGTTATCCCATAGTATCTGATGATGGCCACGTTGCAGGCCAAAACATGTTGTACTATCCGACATTAAATAATTGTCAAAGTTGAGTGGTGACTGATGGTTCTCTTACTTCCTTTCATATATCCTGCCACTATGTGATGTGCAGACCAAAGTTTAAGTCTTCAGTTGATTTTAAAAATTTCACACACATCTACGAAACAACACACAATGACTATTAGAACTGTTGACCCATGCTTCTTTTGTCAATAAAAGTTTTATATAATACATGGAAGAATTTGTTAAAATTGTGGGCCTCTGGGTTGTGGCACTATGCAGTCTTGTATGTGGATACCACCATTTTGGAAAAAACATGCTACATATGAAGGATTAGGTCCTTAGACGAGGGGTGACTATTTACCTTAGCCTCCACGGCAAACTGTATATCTACTGTTTCAGTAATCCAAGAAGTAATTCAACCTTTCCGATCTATGGGACTAGATGTTTTTTACTACATTTTAAACTCCCAGCCTGAAGTCTTTGCCAAAAAACAATGCTAATTATTGCCCCCAAAATTCCAATGTCTAAGTTTTTGGTATTTTTCATACATCTTACTGTTTTACAGAGCAGCACTAGAGGTGTAGCATATGAAACCGATATTGCGTTCTAGGAGTTATGTTTTATATAGGTTATTGCACTTTATTAATTGCTTGATTATTTCATGTGTTTTGTATTGTATACTTTTAATGTGCTATGAATGTACTTGATATTGTATTTTGTGGGCTATGTATGTATTCATCATAGGGAACGAAACAATGTAACCTGACCTGTGACCGTGTTAAAGTCCACCTTGTGACTATTCGTCACGCTGAGGCACCATCACGCGCGGCACTAGGTTCAGGAGTAAGAGGACTCTGGACGGTAATTAGCCACCACCTCCCTCAGCTAGAGGCGGAGGCAGGAGACACACTAGCGAGAGGAAAGACATTCCATTGTGACCAGCCGTCGAGTGCAGACTCTCCTGCGCCCTGCCGGGGCTTGATTACCGACTGCCCGAGTCCTCTTCGTAGTAACCTTGTTACTTCACTTACTCCAAATAAAACTCTAAGTTCCATGAATAAGTTATTTGTTGGAGTAAGCTGTCTGCCGTTCACCACTCTCAACCTGAGGTTTGAATCCCACTTCCACACTGAGGACAATATCTGTGATACGGCCTCTTCGGGATACAACAGAGGAATCAATACTTAACACTGACAAATTCTTTCGTTAGACACTTGGAGACAAACAATGTGGAGCTGCAAACAGTTGTGATAAAAATGTGAACATCTGAAATATACTGATTCACTTTAAAATATACCTAATATGTGGTCTTGGAAGGCAAAATGTACAGAAACAAACAACCTTAATTATTACATGATCACAGTTCACAGTTACCCGAGTTTTGTCTGTGAACACTTCTGCAAGCAATGGCCCAGGGCTGAGAAACTCTGCAAAATGGTTCATCAACTTCTGGGCCTCAACAGCCCTCGCCCGAGGCGTATTAACACTTTCCAGCTGATCACCCAAGTGGAGTACTTTAGTTGCCACATAATTGATTCTCTCATCCAGCTCTTGAAACATGTTCACAGATGCCTGAAAAGATCATTAAAATCTGCTGCATGAAATTTATGAACTGAAAATTATTGAAACTTTACCACATTATAGTTGAGGTAAATATAAGAGTGGTGCAGCCAGAAAGGATGTTTTCAAGGCACACATCCTAAAGCAATTCAGTGACCTTTGGTATACATTACACAGCATGAATACAACATTCCCTGCTTTTGCACACAGTGCCAGTGAAAACTGACACACTGGAACTTGTCATACCATACAATGAGCTTTTATACTTGCATCTCCCCCTCCCCCACCACCCACCCCCCCAACCCCAAACAACAACATCCTCCTATTTTCCTCTTTTTTTAAAAAAATTTTTACACGACATTGATA
>Ga0123357_10011460_pt1 | contig 11375 bp, 5 predicted proteins | sample TergutEmb28metaG_FD_89873 | JGI IMG/M metagenome (GOLD analysis project Ga0123357, IMG submission 89873) | Embiratermes neotenicus P4 segment gut microbial communities from Petit-Saut dam, French Guiana - Emb289 P4 | ecosystem: Host-associated > Arthropoda: Insects > Digestive system > Gut ...
GGTGGTGGTGGTGGCGGCAGTAGTGGTAGTAGTAGTAGTAGTAGTAGTAGTAGTAGTAGTAGTAGTAGTAGTAATCTAGTTATGAAGGGGCAGCTACAAATCCCCCGGTGGTGTCTAGCCAACCTGCGACAGGCGTCTCCTGACTTGCCAGCCAGAAGTCATAAACCCATAGCACTCACTTCTCAGGGTGCAGTTTTTCTGATATGCCATCTTGAAGACATGAAATTCTGTGGTTATCTGAAACGTTTATAACTACTAACCAGAATGTACGATTTCATAACCCTGGAGATCACAGTATGAATCTCCACTCTCATAAAAACCTCAAACAACATACTGCAAATCGTATGCAATTCGTCACGCCAAATATTGTCATTAGTTGTAACCTGATCCGAGGTCTGACGGTGATAAATACATTTACTGTACCCGAAGTTTGCAGCTATGACGTCATGAATTTATAAGTGGGTACAAACCTTTAGGAGAATCACATTGCCTCGAAATTCTACCGTCGAGATGGACGCAAAACATTCCTCTGAAAATTGTACATTCCTATCCAAGATACCATAACCGAGAATATCACAGTATAAAGTCGTTTTTAAATAAAATTAGCATATAGATTAAAATTAAAAAAAAATGGTGTTAAATTATCAATAAAAATATTCTAGATGGGCCTGGGAATAACAGAAGCTAAGCAAAACTTTCAGTAAGATAAGACACCTTCCGTAAGTCGCAGTTTTTATTTTTAGGTTTTCATAGTAGTTTTCCAGTCGTGAAAGATATTCAATTTTTCTTATTCCCTCCATTACCTAGGGTCTTCGCAGGAAATTCCACTCGCGCGTGTATGCATTTTATAATACCTACTCTTAATAGATAATTCATACGCTTTCGGCATCTCTCTAAATATATTCTCAACCCATCCAAAAATATACCGCTACAGACAATAGCTTTTATAATGCAGTTAAAACAATGATATTTGATGTCAGCGCTAAACTATGCCTTCTATCCAGCTTCCGGCTTGAATGTTAGGAACCGCTACGCCAAGTAAGATAATCAAGATTCCATTCAAGTTTTGTGGAGATTTCTGAGACAGTAGCGCTACGACACGCCTTTCTCGGGAACTATAATCCTTACTCGCTCCAACACACTCGATTGTTTCAAATATTCATAGCTTCTTCTTCAAACACAATAGGTTCTTCAGCTGAACACGAAGGAAACAGAGACAGAAGAAGTTTTTTTTTTTATTTTCGTTTGATGTTCTTTTGTTGTTGAAGTCAGAGCTGTTGTCACTTCAATGCCTACTAGACAGATGCCGCCAAACTTAGCGTTTTACGCTTAAGTAGTCTAAGGTTTGTACAATACCTTCAAAAAGAGGGGCTTGTTGAGAACCTGGACATTAATTGCGACAAATTTGAATTTTGGTACCAGATTTTGTAATTACCTAGATAAGTCAATTATTTCTAACTAATTCATCATAAAAGTTATTTGTAATTACTTTTCCACGTTATAATATTTATTATTACAGGAACTCCGTGGCTTTAGTCCGCGAGCGAACCATACCGACAGAGCGGCCGCCGCCGGTAGGCGAAGTTAGTTATAATTTATTTTTCATATTTTCCTATATACGAAGAATTCTGTTGCACAGATATAAAAAATACCAACAATATGCACATCGAAATCTAGCATCTTTTGAAAAAGTTAGAACATCCCGATGACACCACTTGCTCTGCAGTGTACTTTGTGTCTTGTGTTACTTGGTAGGTTTAATGCCGCGTGGCATACAAATGGACTTCTTCTACCAGCGAAGGATGGAGTGAATAGTGTTTGTCAGAATTGAACCCTCCCTAATGATGACTGTGGCCACCACCTAAACATGTCACATTTTAGGAACACTTTGTAGCTTCTTACAAAGTTGTTAGGCTTTTTATGTGCATATTGTTGGTGCTGTTTTATATTTGAATTTACAATGCAAAGTCAGAACAACAATATGATGACTGCCCACAGATTTAAATTCTTCCAATCCCAACAAACGCCACACTTCCTTCGCATATATACCTCACAAGGCTTTCTTCCTCCAAACCCACTAAAAAAAATAACTTTCTTCTTCAATGGGTGCATTAACAGAACGGCGAAGTAAGAACAATCTGTGACCTCTGGTCACAAAGATTTTGATGGTCTTTCCTTTCAGTTGTTAGTGGTACAGACCTTATGGTACGATAAACAAAATTTGCTGTTGCAACTTAGCAATAAACTAACCTGTTTAGTTTTCGTAGAATAATAATATACATGAATCCTTTTTTATACATTTCTTATTTGGTGCCGTATACTAGTTTTGTTTCTAGTAATACTATTCACTCTAGAGTTAAACTAAAGGAGAAAAGAGCCCTTAACTTAAGCGACTCCTAACCACGTGTATATTGTACCAGTTGGTTGATGCAGCACTGTATAAGTACATTACAAATTCTCCAAATTAGATATTTGCTAGTCCGATATATTCATGTGTTATAAGCTTAGACCCTTAAGTATTCCGTATTATTTTTGAAACCAGACTTGCTAGGGAACTACGAAGACTCATTAAGTTTATATACCATACGGAACGGCATATGCATTGTATAAAAATATCAGACATTTTTAGAAATTAAGATTTGAGTTTTGCTGTGAACACATACGGCCCTAAAAATCTAAGCCTCAAATTAGGGGGGTTGAAATTAGCACAGGCTTATATTGAGAGACAGGAGACATAACGTTTTTTTTTCCTACTTGAGTGGGACACCTAATACAGCCAGCCAGGTAATAAACAAGAAAGTTTATTTTTAAAAAAAAAGATAAACAAATTAATGAGAATATATGCATGAAAATTAATTGGTAAATGCATAAAATGTAAATAGAAAAGAAATAAGCAAAACCTACAAATAGACAGGATTAAATAATTCTATAAATTACATGTCTGTATCAGTTTTCTGAACCAGAAAATTTGAGATTCAGGTGCCACAATAATTTTAATTCTGAGAATTTCGTAAGTTCCATCCACCCCCAGAATTTCTTGTTTATTTACAGCACTGTACATGGTCTATGAAAATCGCTGCTGTAACATTTCACAGCGCCTGAACTCGGTAGCGGAGGCGTGGCCAATTAAATTAACATCCACCGACTTGACTCCAAAGCAAGCTCTCTCTCTCTCCCGTAGTTTCCTCTGTGTGCCCACGCGCACTTGCTCATTCAATTGTTCACCACCACGGGGATTGGTCCATAGAGAGCAGCTCGATCGATGCCGCCATTACTGTTATGGCCAACCGAAACAATGGAAATTCTCTTAGGTCGTGTGGTGTCTGTAGTCTGTCGGTACTCGAGGCACACTTTAGATGCTCATTTATATACATACATGAATGCGTTATGAGTAGCAGATCAAGAAGGGTAGAAGGAGGATAAGCCATCTACACACTAATATCAAATTACACAGACAAATATTTCCGTGCTGGCAATAACGTTGACAGACGTAGCCTGCTCTTGAGGCAAGTTCACAAAAAATCTTCAAAACATCTATTTTAAACTTCAAACTGTTTCCTACATACTTATGTCTTCCCGGAAACATAAAATCTGCCAGCAAAATATAGTTATTTCCTGTCGAACTGCGGTGTACAATTCTCCACCAGAATATCTTTCGAGGCACTCGCCAAATACACCATTTTACAAATAACATATAGATGAAGAATGTTATTTTCTGAGATATGACGCCCTGTTGTTTTGGGTTGCAAGGTAATTACTTTTAGAATGAACCTGCTGCCTCCATTCTACTTTTAAAACAATCTTTGGTATATTTAGGGCACTCTACACGGCGTTACACCTCACAGGAGAAAATTATTCAAGGTCAAAGCCGTAATAATATGAATTCCAAGTTGAAATTAGCAATAAAATCCACAGGGTTTAATTTGCATACAGGACAAATAAACCCCTCGTCTGACAGGTCTGTTAAGAGGTAAGATCATATCAAGAAGGATGAGTTAGGCGGAGCATGTAGGAAGCAAGAAGATGAGAAATTGCCTACGTGCAGAACCACAGCCTGAGAAAATGGATAAAAAACAACCTTGCGAGAGACAGCCAATTGAATAGAGTGGGTAATTAAAAATGGTTCATAAACCTAAATAGGATTCGTGTGTATTCAGCTTGCTCAGGATCGGTTAAATGATCCGCTGCTATGGGGTCATCCATGTTAAAAAAAAAAAAACATGGAGAATATTCACCAGCTGATCATCGATCACCTGCCCAAACAGAACTCTATTACTTATAAGTTTATTGGTAGTCCCTACCTGCAATCATTTCACATTTACACAAGGACATGTAACTGTTCAGATCAAATATGTATACAAAAAGAAATTAAGAGCAGCTGAACTAATCCAAAATATTTCAAAAGCTATAACTGTAGTTGGCAGCTCATAAAAATCTGATGTAACCTAGCTTTCATTAATTCTTTATGGTACTATTGTAGGAGCAACGAGAACGTAAATTTGTCCTTGCGTTTTATTAAGCTCCACGACACGAAGCCATATGGCAGACGGAGGTGTAGCGCCACGTATTCTTAACCTTGACACTACATGGAAATAAGCGGTCAGTTTCCATTGTCTATTTTGTAGTTCACCCCATGTGAAAAGTCTTCGGCTCGTGATCTTATATTTTTAATTTACTGGTCCAAATTACATGTTGTCACATTAAAATTCCTTTACTTTTGCAGGAAATGTTTCTATTTGTGCTGTCTTGTGTCTTCCTTCTTTATGGTTTCCCCTGTAATGGCCTACGGTTACTGTTTTTCTTTTCTTTAAGTATGAGTGTTTATCAGCACTTATTCATGTAATCAGACTGCGAGGCGTGGAGGGGAGATAATTCTTGATTAATATTGATGAATGGAGCCTGCGGCTGTTTGAAACCCTTCTCTCCTAAAATTGACGAATATTTGTGATCCCTTAATAATACTAAGAATCCAGTACTGAGTAGCGATACCGAAATAAACTTCTTCATATACATTTAAAAATAAACTTTAATAGCTCAGTGTCATGCAATGGCATGACGTGTATTGCAGGTCTTTCCAGCTAGCTACTACATCTTAAACTGGAAAAAGCAAATTCACATGAGAAGCGAATTCGAGAAGTAAATTATTTATTCATAAACGCGACATTCTCTACGAAACAAAGGGAAAATAGAAGTTTAAGAGACACGAGATAAAATTTCAATGAGAAATGTTTCAGACACAATTCGCACAGAATATCAAAACACACATTTTATGTTTGATAACTTCTTTCTGAAAATTCATACCGTTAGTGGGATAATGGCATGCGCTTTGCATTCTGGATAACTAAAGCTACAGACACGCCTACTCAGAATAAATAAAACTTATTGCTCTTCCACGGCAACAAAGGTCACGCGAACGCGCCTCCCGGTTACGTTATAGTATATTGACTATCTTGTTTCTTTTATGCTTCGGTTGTATGCTCTGACATCACGGTTTGTGCACTTACGGCTGTACTACTTTATGGAGCCGGGGTGGTAAATGAACCGTGTGCAAACTGCAGAGGGGCAATGGAGCGTGTTACAGCATGCGCTTGCGCGGTATCTAGTAACACGCTTACTGCATTACGGCGCCCTCGATGATAATTCGTGGTAATTGTAATTGATATTAGAGTGTGTACGATTGCGATAAATGCTAAAATGGCATTAAGGACAGGGCCTACTATTTACCGTGTAGGTCACTTACCGATAAAACTTGTCCCCTAGCACGGTGGTACCCATATTACGTGAGACGGGCAATGAGGAAAGGTCTACAGAGGCTACCGTCTGGAAGATACCCAGCTACAAATGAAAACCGTTTACTCTCTAAGGGTGCCTGTGTCATTTCTGATCATATTACACTTATGAGGACCGAGAAAATGCATTTTGTAACTTTAGCTATAAAAGAAAATACTCCCTGAAGATGATGTAAATGCGTCGAAACACATCGGATTACTTTTCGAAATAGACATTACTGTTAATATAGCGTGCATTTGTTGGTCTAAATAATAAAATAAAATAAAATTAGACACGTTGTAGTGTTCAAACACAGGTGTATCTTTTATTCTGTCCCCGAACATGGCAGCTTTACTGCATACAGAGCTTACATCCTCCGGAATATCGCAAGACACAGCTACGGTGTTATAGGACATGACAAAAGCGACATCATTCGTATACCAACACGTTTGTCCTTATTTTGGCACACGTTATCGTGCTGACACGCCTAGTAAGGTATACGCATGCGCAGTCCCAGGTAAAATAACTACAAAAGCTTGAATCTCTCTTTTATGTTCACAACTAACAGAACTTCCGCTTCATCTATGTCACAACTAAAAGGGCGCGGGAGAAGAAAGCGCTTTAAATACGTTAAATGGCTTGACCTTAGGATATGGGACTGACAAGATGTCCCGAAACGTCATTAAATGACTATCATCGTAGGCAGGGTAACATCAAAAGGCCTCAACTGCAGCACCGCGGAACTCCAAAATCTCCAAAATTGAAAGGCAATTTCAAATTCAAAGCATTCTAATTTCGCGGATTATTCGGTTTATTGCTAGAATATTTACTGAGTCTGCTTCATTCTCGGTTACGTAGCCTCAACAAGACGAAGAAACGGCAATGCAAGACAAGGATTCGGTCTTGGTATTGTTGATGACACTTTCATCGAATTTTGCTAGCCAGACTAAGGGAAAACTTAGGATCAGTCACGAGTTATTCCTGGTAGCTTATTATTCCAAACTCTATCCGAATTAAAAACAACAGGCATGTACAATAAAGGTCCGTCTGATCCCCTAATTATGGTTAAAGTTGCCTACTATCACATTATGCTCCAGACATTTGAAAAGAAAATGTTAAGAAGCATATATGGCCTAATAAAAGAGAAAGTGTACTGCCAACATAGCTAGAATAGCGAAATTTAAGGTCATTAAAAAGATGTAAATACCGTGATGATATTAAATTTAAAAAACTAGGATGGGCGGGTCACATCGCAGGAATGGACGAAGAAAGGACCCCCCCCTCTCCCAAAAAAAAAGATGCTTAATGGGAAATTCTTCTAGACAAGTTCAGTGTGATAACCAAGAACACGATGGGTCGACGTTGTCCAGAGGGATGTACTGCAGATCCTAGGATTCCGAGGTTGGAGGAGACGAGCGGAGGATAGGGAGGAATGGAAGCGCCTTTTGACGGAGACTAGGCCCAGAAGGGGATGTAACGCCATATACGGAAGGATGCGTACATCACAGATTTAAACCAAAGACATCTGATCAATTTTATTGCGCGAATACGTGACAAGAAGGTTGATCTCAACAGCAGGACCAATCGTCACTGTGACTACCAGTGAGGCAATTCCAACCACATATTTAGTAAAATAAGTATTTTTATGTAGAATTTAGTGCAGTGATTAGGTTACGGTCTGGACGAATAGGATTTTATTTCATGCAAATTAAATGAGTTTGTCTTGACACTTGCGCTGCTTTGTGGTCCACATGCGTTAGGTCCATTGAGTGACAAAAACTATCACAAACACAGGCAGAGCAAAGTCAGACACAACTTGTGGATATTTTATTGCTAAGGAGCTTTACTCACACAGCGTATTTTAGGAACAACTACGTGTTTCGGCCTTTTTCCAGACCATCTTCAGGTTGATCATATATCTTATTGGAGGCAACTATATAATAGGCAGTATTAAGTCTTCAGTTTCTGGCGAGATCTCGTTAGATATTGTATTGTATAGATGCCTCCAGTAAGACATATGATCAAACAGGTGATGGTCTGGGAAAAGGTCCCTAAGGTACGCTATGTGAATAAAACTCCTTAGCAATAAAATATCCAAAAGTTGTGTTTGAATTTGCTCTACCTATCTTTATGATTGTACGCAGCACAACGGGGATGGCTCACTTAAAAGACTAAAACTCTGTTCTTGTCAGCCAAGAACATTGACCGTGAAGATAATCATTGTCAATCTTATGTTTATTGGACCGTGCATCATCTTGATAATTAAGTAAAGAGAGACGAACTTGATGTCACTTGCTTTATTATTTCTTTACTTAATGATCAGCATGTTTCGGATGTTAATACATCCTTCCTCAGGAGCTTGCGACTTATGTGTTGAGTTATTTCGTGGGTTACATTAATCTGGTTCGATGTGTGTTGGTGTTACGTTGTGGTTTGGCTGTGGTGGTGTGATATCCGTATGCAGGCTGAGGCACTAGTGCCTCGGCCTGTGGTGGTGTGATATCCGTATGCAGGCTGAGGCACTAGTGCCTCGGCCTGCATACGGATATCACACCACCACAGCCAAACCACAACGTAACACCAACACACATCGAACCAGATCAATGAAACCCACGAAATAACTCAACACATAAGTCGCAAGCTCCTGAGGAAGGATGTATTAACATCCGAAACATGCTGATCATTAAGTAATAAAATAATAAAGCAAGTGACATCAAGTTGGTCTCTCTTTACTCAACTATAATCATTGTCATTTGGTACGGAGTTAGTAAAGCGTACAGCAATAATCCGTTCTGCATAATTATTCATTACTTTGTGACTAATTAAGCACAGATAATACTGTTAAACTTTTATAGTACTCTTGGTAGTTGTAATATATCAGAAGCGACATTAGTGTCAGTAGTGGAAGTGTAGCACTGACAGTGTCGCAGTCCATATTGCTACAGTTTGTTGGCGAACATTATGCACTATGAATTAGGCCCGAGGTAAAAATTGCTACGAGCCACTAAATTTTCAGAGTAACATCTCCACGTGAGCAACGCAAAAGGGCGAATTCCGGAAACGCTCTGCAGAAAACGTTTTGATGCCTATCTTGCAGTAACAGGTCTTCATACATTTCCATGTGATCCCCTAATGGGCGTCTCTTTGGACGTACAATGGCCGACAGAAGCGTGCCTTCAGACCATCCAGCCATTCGATGAAGGACGGAAACCAAGGCCTTACACAACTACAGCACTGATTTCAACAAAATACTTCTGCTCTGCTATTTAACAGATCTCGTACAGTAGTTCATCTGAAATGTTCCATGCCATGGACCAGCCGAAAAAAAGGCATTTAAACTGCGTCTCATAATTCATTTCCAATTGGCTTCCTTGCTTATCATTTCTACGTCACTATTCATAATTGAAATTGAACATCGTAAGACGTATGTTGCTGGCTAAGGACAAGGATCCGGGACAGCCCGGTCGGTATGTTGACTAGGTTAAGATTCGGAAAAACCGAAGAATCATGGTTTGATTTTCTGCAAGAAAGACACATGCATTCTGCTGTTCTCCAGCGCCCGTCTGACTCTGGGGCCCACCCAAAATCATACTCAACTGCTACGAGGAAAGCGGCCGGGGCGTGGTACTAATCATTCACCTCAGTCTAAAGCTGAGGTTACGAAAGCGTGGAGATGTACCGTAGTATATTGTAATTCTGCGATTTTTAATTCAACAAAAGGAAGAATTTCCGTCCCTCTTAACTGATAACGATGTTATGACTATCACAATTAGTACTGACAATAACATTAGTTAAATTTACTACAGTTGTAACAGTAAGCCAATTCTTCTGTTAATAAAACTGGTCACATTTAGACTTAAATTAAGTTCTGAGGTTCTCAGGGCGCTAAAAATTCCTAATTCTGGTCCCGTGCAGTCTGCTAGACACTCGTCAAGGATTCAGAAAGTAGACCAAATCGTGGATGAAATCCTTGACTGCACAAACTGCCACACCTCACAGCTTCCACTTCGTAGGAGAGATATATTTTTTTCTTTTTGCTGCGCTACAGGCCGAATCGGGGTTAGACCGTCTGGTTTTGAGGTTCCTGTATCCTCCCCCCCCACACACACACACATACAAACACAGAGTAGTTATGCTCTGATACAGAGATCAGCCCGTCACAGACCGCTACCTACACAACACACAACAGAAGAGACGAACACCCATGCCGTCAGCGGGATTCGAACCCACGATACCAACAATCAAGCGACTGCAGACCTGCCCCCAGGACTCCCTACGTCTGTGGTTGCTTAGAAAAAAAACTCTAAATTAGTTAATACTAACATCTCTTAGACAGCGCTTACATCCTCACCAATTTAAAAGGAGTGGGTCTGCCTGTCTTCCCTAACTCCTAGCGCCGTTTAAACCACACTTGTAGCGAAACGGTCCCTCCACGTTACGATCATTAGGCCCTGTCTCATGGTACGCAATGTTACTTACGAGACCACATCGTCATACAGGCACCTGCGCACCGGAAACATTAACAAGACGGAACAAAGTAATGACCCTGTCATGGCCTTATACAGATTTATGATGGATTTCCACAGATAGTTTTGTCATTACTCTAAGAATATGCCGCGATACATGATTATCTTCGCAGCCATTCTGCCTCCGTTTCTTTCAGTTCGATACGTGTTCTTCCGGTCTCTTAACGGATCGTTGCCACAGCGCCAAATATTACGACGGAGCAACACAGCAACACAAATTGTTCCGTAGAAGGAAGGAGCACTGAGAAGGCACGGGGTTCGAAAGTTGATTGGGACACAAATTAGCTGACAGGTTTTATAGTGGACCATTCCGTGCATTTCGGGTTAATGTATTCGTTTGTTATACCAACCAAATGCACCTTATTTTATGCATCTGTTTTGCATAATAAACGAACACATTAGGTTACTGACATTTCCGTATCCAACAGTCCCTACAGATAAATTAAGAAGCTGTTAACAGAGCCAAAACATCCTATCGCACTCAGATATAAAGTTTGATTCGATGCTACATTTTTTAATATCATTCCTGAGAGAATGCTAGCCAGAAACGTCATAAAACATAAGTCATACTCTCAGTGTTTACGGGCTTACCATTTCCTTATTACAACAAAAACACGTCCAAAATGACCTCCCTTCAATTTAACAAAGAGACCAACACATTTGCAAAATCGTACTGTCATTCATTCATCATGGTGGTCCACAACACTGGCCACCCAAACATCCAGATCTCAGATGAAGAATAAAAGACCAACTTGATGTCACGTGTTATTTTATTTCACTTCTTATGTGCTCAACATGTTTCGGACATTAATATATCCATCATCAGGCGCTTGCGTCTATTCTGTTGAATTACTACATTGGTCGTATTGTTCGTGGTTCGATGTGTGTTGGAGTTTCGGTGTGGTTGGGTTGGAGTGGTATCCGTGTTGCAGTTGTGCTTCAGCCTGCAACACGGATACCACTCCACCCCACCCACACCGAAACTCCAACACACATCGAACCAAGAACAATACGACCAATGTGGTAATTCAACAGAATAGTCGCAAGCTCCTGATGATGGATATATTAATGTCCGAAACA
>Ga0123357_10011461_pt1 | contig 11375 bp, 7 predicted proteins | sample TergutEmb28metaG_FD_89873 | JGI IMG/M metagenome (GOLD analysis project Ga0123357, IMG submission 89873) | Embiratermes neotenicus P4 segment gut microbial communities from Petit-Saut dam, French Guiana - Emb289 P4 | ecosystem: Host-associated > Arthropoda: Insects > Digestive system > Gut ...
CGTCGGCTGTCCGCGACTGCTTATTCAATTTATTCGCAGCTGCCCTCCTTATCGGAGGCCGTTCCTCTATCCGCAACCTGAGGACGCGCCATGCCGTGGTGACAGGGACCCACTACATAGTGCGTAGGTTGATTAGGGTAGTTAATAGTGATGGCGTTGTTTAAAAAGTAAAACAGCAAGGTATTACCATTCCTTTTTACAGAGGCATTGTTCCATGACACGTGCGTGCAGTTGAGTTCCCCAGCGAGGACTATGGTCTTGTGTAGTGAGAACATGGCGTCGAGGTCCGACGGGAAGAAGGCAGCGGCAGGCGGTAGGTAGGCGGAGACGAAAATCAGTTGGCCATGGTTTTGTAGTTGGAGACAGATTGCGGTGGCTTCCAGTCCTGATAGAGGGCTTAGGGGGAAAGAGTCGTGACGCAGCTTGTTATTGACGAGGAGCATTACTCCGTCAAATTGGTTTCTGTCGGAACTGAACAACTTAAACCCCGGCATCGTGAATTTGCGTTTAGGATGAAGTATAGTTTCACTGATTGCGGCGACTTCTATGTTATTAGCGTGTAAAAAGGGCTCTAGTTCAGGCTTTTTATCAGAAACAGAATTGGCATTCCACGCCAGTATTCGTAAATTACGAGTTATGTGGAGGGAGAAAGACAGCTAACAACCGTATCAATTACTGCCACAAGTTTGGTCGCTCGTTTCTTGGAGTTGTAATGCTCACGAGCGCAACTGAGTGCACAATTTGTGGAAGTCGAACATGGAGAGAATGGATTTTATAGAGTCGAGGACTGAACTAAGAGGTTGTTGGTTCTGGGAGTTCGGAGATTGGGCTGCTATGTGAGCCCATGTACGTGGTGGGCTAGGTGAAGGGTGTGGGGTTTTAAGCGCTGGGAAAAGGGGCCTGTGTTGTCTAATGTCAATTTCTTTTTGGCATGTTAGACCTTGTTATGTGGTCCAGAAATATAAGTTTTAATTCTGGTCTTAAAAATCTCATTTAACTTCCCCATTTCTAGGGGATCACTTTGGTGATCTTATAATGTGGTATTAATTTTATGTCATATGTTATATAGTTCATATAAATTCAATAGTATATGCAATTCATTCCTCCAAATTTTAAGTCTCATATTTATATTTTCTCCTCGTCACATTAATTTTCGCAAATAATTAAAATTAGAAATTTGTTCCGTGGTTGTTCTTCATTTTCTAATTTGTCCTTTCCTTATGTTCTTGCTCAAGAACGTCATTGTTTAGTATTAAACAGCATATTTTCCGGTCACATATGTTCGCGGTTTTCTTTAACTTATTACACTTATTTATAATTGTCGGATTTTACAGTACAAAATGTCAGTGAGCACCCTCGTGCTTACAGTAAATATCTTAACGGAAGAAAAATGCCTACAATTAAAACACATTTAGAAATAAACTTGAGCATAAATGAACGTTGTTTTAACGACATAAAATCAGGAAAAGCCAACAAACCTACCGTAGCAAACTGCCGATTGCCTTCTATCTAAAAACATCCATGGAGCACAGTCCTTGAGAAACAAATGCTTCCTTAGACATAACAGATTTCCTCCGCATTATGTGTTACTCGTATATTCATTACCGTGTTCGCAAGACCCCACCACTTACCTGCCTTCTATGCCCCATGCCTCAAGACCACACAAAATATATCCGGTTTGTTGAAGACATGTTATCATAATTTCTTCATACAAATATATATTCAAACTTTTCAGAAGGGCTTCTATTTCAAGGCATTTCAATCAAGGCCCATTACACATTTTCTTTCTACCATATACTACCAATGACAAGAATTTTCAATTGTAATGTAATGTTCTTACATTTTCTTCCCAATTGCTGTAGCTGACGGCATAGGGGACAACTTAGCAATACGAATGTGATTTTCGGGCTTTAACTCTTCGAACTTCGTAATATCTCTGAAGAGTGAACGTTTCAATTACACTCCTGTAAGCCTGGGAACCAAGCATGTCATATTTTATCTGGATAATACCAAGATTTTGTAAATATAACTGTTCACAGTATTTAAACAGTTGACACGTGAAGTGTTACAACTGTGTGGCACAGTCTGTAGGCTTGATAAAATGACAGGGTTCGCTGTGAGTGTGGGTTGTGAAGGTACTGTCTTGATATGGACAAAATGTTAGGGAGAGCTAGCGAGCAATTTTGTGAGGTTTTTGAACAAAGGAATAACAAATACTTTTGTAAAAAATGGCCATGCAATTACAACACTTAAGTTTAATAATGTTTTTTAGTCACTAACATCCATAAAGGGTGCGAGACACAAGTTGCTGGTCTGGCACAACGTTACAACTGAAGGTTTACATTAGTTACTGGTCTCCACTGACTGATTCTAGTAGTCCCATTATGACCCTGTACACCGATCCTACCCTTTTTCCGTCTCCACGTAGCCTATTTTATCACCCTAAAGTAAAATTGCCCCGTTCTGCAAATATCAACTAAATTTGGGAAATGTCCTGGAATTCTATTGGGTGATTACAATAACCTTAATTTTTATCTGTTGTTGTCACGACACAAAATAAATTTTTACTTAATTTAGCTTGATAAAAATTTTTCTTGCAGGGACAAAATTAGTCGTGTTAATGCTCGTCATTCATCCGTTGGGGCACAAATGCTACAGTAGCCCCCTCACTTATGCACAAGCCCGCAGTTCAAATAGTTGACGTATATAATGTAGTATCATACTATGACACGAACATCGGTTATCGTCTTTTCCCTGCATTTATAGGAGACATGGAACATTTTTTCCACATTTTCATCAATCCAACGTAAAGGTTGGCGATTTCAAACCTGCCTACAAAATACAGAGTCTATATTTTTCCAATTTTCAAATCCGAATAAAATTCAAAGTTTTCAATTACGCTTATAACGTTATTACTGTAATGTGTTTCAAGCGGTTCGTTGGTTTCAGATGATATTGTTCCTCCCACAAAGCCAAACAGCCCCTAGTGGGGGAGGGCGCTCTTGATATCGGGGCTTCACGATCTCATTCAGACACACCACAGTCGGTAGGACTCCCCTGAACGAGTGATCACCTGATAGTAAAGAACTCTAACTAACAGCACACAACATTCTCAAGAGACTGACATACATGTTCCTGCTGGGATTCGAACCAAAATCCCCGCAACCCAACGCGTGCAGACACATGCCTCATACCGCGTGGCCACTGGCATTGGCTGCAGAAAGTAATCTGAATATTTAGAAGTAATCTACACGGTAGAACATATATCTGGAGGAGAAGTGAACAATTTATTGAGAGGAAAAATAATTACCTACATGCATTTTCAAATATTTACTTTCCATATGTGTATAAAAATGACTTTTTATTGTCTTACACGAACACAAAACATAATTTGAAACAATCATGCAGCATGGATGTGAAGGAAGGAACGCCTGTAGGTGTACGTTTTCCGCAGTTTAATGTCTTTGTGGAAGCTCACTTTCATTCCGTTTAAAAATGCATTTATTTTAGAAAGTTTCATAATTGAAGTGAAATTATTATTTTTTTACAATGTTGAGATGCACTCAGAAGCAATGAAGTTTAAAAGAGCATTTTTAAATTATATGCAACGCGGTACAGCAGAAATAAAAATGTGTGACTATAATTCAACAAAGAATTCCAACATACGTTAATTTTTTACAAAACCGAATTAAATCTATGAAGTAGGTATGAAATATTTATGGAGAATAGAGTAAGTTATAATTAGACGTAGTGTAGTGCAGTGTAGTGTAGTGAAGTGTAGTACAGATTGCCCGACATTTTTAACTGATGATGTATCATGTTCAAATACAATAACACGTCATTTCGAATGAAAATGCAATCACACCTAGTCGTTACGCTGGAGTAGTAACGGCAACATACGCTAATAGTATGGGTATAACGTTTCTATTCTCACACCAGCGAAGTCGTATATTTTCTAGTTATGACATGGTGGACGTAGTTGCGCGCTACGCTGTACGAACATGCATGGGCTAACTGAAGAAGATTTGTCGTATTGGCTGCATTGCTAGCAGACAAGCACAAAGTTAGTATTTATTCAGTATCCTTTACTCTGACTGCCTTAAGCCTGTCTTACATAATTACCGTTTGGCTACAATTTCGTTACGCAAATATGTTTTGTTTAGGATAGAAAGGAAGAAAGAAGTGAATCAGTCAGATCAATCTCACACCATGTTAAATCGTTCTTATTTGATTTTCACAGGCCACAAAATTTAGAATATTTCTTCATGTACACAATTACAGTTTCTGTAGACATATTTCCTCCCAAATATTAATCAATATAGATTGAAAATACGACGAAAAAAGTCCTATCATCCTTTTTAAACACATAAAACACAAATTACCCATCAATCCAGCAAGACGCAAAGTTACAGTGCAGAAAGCTATAAGATTTTGCATTCTGCGATAAAGAAAAATACCGCGAAAGGAACGCTGCTTCGTGGCGGGTTGCCGCCGTCTGTGCACGCTGTGCCTTTTACAATCCAAACTGTTTTATATCGCATCACTTTACCGCTCTGCGAACTATCGCATTGCTTTAAGTGTACCTTCAGAGACTGACAGTCGGTTAGCCATGGCATCAGCAACAATCCTGTACTGTAGTGTGTAAAAGGGCTTTTCGTTTTGCTTCTAACTTCTCTGTTTGCTACTTTGTTTTTGTCGCTCTGTTTGAACTAATATTCATGTATACACTCACTAACAGAATGGGGAATGTTTGTGTGGTGTCACACTTTTAGCACTGCTGTCGGACAGATGCAAACTGGAAGTCACATACTGTATACCCCACCTGAAAAGATATCGCATTAGGTTGGTACTGCATGTTCTTTGTGTGTTCGGCAGAGTGCTTCGTGCGATTCCTTGTTGTACCAGATCTTTTTTCAGTTATCAAGGATGAGGATCGAATAAAACAATGATTGGGTAGTACATGTTCATATATTTGCTACTACAAATTTCGGCTTCATAGTAGGGACATTTTCAGGACTCTACAATTCCGTATAGAGAAAACTAACCCTAGGAAGTGGCCACTTTGTTAACAAAAGTGAGAATGTTATTATAAAATTCAGCTATGATTCCAAAGTACAGTAATATTTAATGTAAAATAGTATTTTAAAATAAAGGGAACTGCAACAAATAAAATAAGTTAGATAGCAAATAATTAGCTTCCTACTTAGTATCTTTTAATTATGTACTTAAATGCGGAACACAGTGTGGATTTTGTGACCAGGTCGAAGGCGAGAATATATATATTTTGTACGTGTGAGTGTGTGTGTATGCACGTTTGTGTGTGTGTATGTGAATGCACGTGTCTTTATGTTTGCATCTGTAAGTAAAAGACAATTTACAAAATAGATTCGTACAAACACTTGTTTTAGCTTCGCAAAATATTTTATTAGGGGTGGAATTTAAATATTTGTAACCTGCTAAAAGCGACTATTTCCCAGAGGTCCCTCCTTTGGAGTCCGTTTAATGTTTATAGCAATAAATAAGCAGCCCTGTGATTTACAAGAAAAAAGTATCTTTAATTTCACATTCATTTGCAACATCAATAATTTCCTTTCGGTCAAGAGAAAGTGTATTTTCGCGACTGTCACCATAAATACGGCATTGCATTACTTCAGTACAGTATGCTGTGGGAAGAAATCATGTTGAATATGAGATATGTCTGTTTCTATATGCCATATTACAAAACAAGTAACTGGTCTATTGCTCTCAGTTTATGTCCTATATCAATGCTTCCAATTGGTGACACAGTTTACTCTTGCTATATATTTCTGGAGTCATAAAAATGTTTCTGAATATTCGCAAACGCACATTACAACGCGCAAACCAGCAACCTTAACGTTAAATTTAAGAGTATTTTGTGATAGGGTGTTCTGGTCTGTTGTAGGATCCAGAAAACCTCTGCCTGCAAATATGATGTTATTGCTTGTATGGAACTGCAAATCTAAGCATCCTAAAAACTTGAATAAAAGGACAAAATTTACTTTCGCAAATATATTAATTATGGCTTACATGGTGATTTATTTTACTTATCAAAAATACTATCTGAACGCAACACAAGGCGTACTGAAATGTATGAGGCCAATTTAAAAAGTAAAGTTCGTTATTTTATTTTCAGGGAAGTCTACAGGGTTTTGTTGGTTTATTTCACACCTCACAATTCAACAATAAATTCAGTTGCTTATCACGAAGTTCTCTAAATAGACTCAAGTAGGCTATTCAGCAAAAAGTTCCGGCATGTAGAACAAATTAATTTTTTTTTTCACAAAGCTCGACCTCACAATGGTGCCGTAACCTTCACCTTCTTAAAATTTTGTGGCTGGAATATACTTCCACATTAACCATACAGTCCTGATTTGCACTATCGTCCTTCCATCTGTTCCCAGAAAAGATAATGTCCGTCAAATGTGAAAACTTGCACTCTGGCGAAGACGTTCGAAATGAAATCAAGGAATGATGATGGGCTCAGAACGCATTTTTTTATTGGAAGGACTTGACTGACAGTTATATAGCAATGATAATCATCTAAACAAGCTTTATGACTATATGGAGGAATGGATCTAATATGATTCTGTTTATCAGTTCCGTGAGTTACAGAGTGTGTTTTTTAAATAAAAAATAGAAGAGTATTTTCTAACTACCCATTTAGATGTAAGAGTGTAGCAATTTTTCTTACATCCTCATTTTTCAAAAGTTCAAGTTATGCCCTTCTAAAAACATGTACTTGTCATTATTGTAACTGAATTTTGATTTCTAAAGACTTTTTTTCTGATATCACCAGTTGAAAAATGTTCCAAATGTATAAATGCATGTTCATTAATCGTATAGAAATTCTTCTTCTCCCGGATGTATCGTAGTAGATCTGTACTGGGGCAGCAGTGTAAGAGAAGTATTTGAATGAGCAGCAGATTAAACTTTGTTCATGTACACTTGCAGAACAGCAATTTGTTTAATTTCTCACACCAAGATGCATAGTCACTGTGTATTAAAATATCCTTCTAAATTAATTATTTGAATACAATTTTTAAGCAGTTGGATTATAAAAGATTCGTACAAGTTGAAGTCGGGACAAATGAAGTGCAGACGGTACAATAACAACAACCGTGGATCATGACCAGGTAATCCCACGGTACAGAATGCAAAGTCTAACACATTGCTGTTCCTAAACACGTAAGAAACATGTCCAGTCGAATTCTAACAATTCAAATTCTGATCTAAATTCATTTCATTTCTTTTTTGTGTTGAATCTGTTGAAGGGAGTGTTTACTTCCCCCACACTGCAAATTTAAAGTGCGAAATCAATTCCTTTCTGAATTAAAATATATTCAAATATTTTCAAAGCTTTTAGTCAAAATGATGACCATTCTGACGCACGTAAAATCTAAAGGGCGGGTGTGATTAAATTTGGAAAATGACAATTGGAATCAAAAAAATTTCAGCTTCGATTTGCCCTTTATATGTCAAAGTATACTTCCTATCTGTACAACAAGAATGCAAAAGTTGAAAAAAAATTTGTTGGTCTTTTATATTTTCAAGAACTATATACATGTTAGCATTATATTTGTTCATTTCAAAATTCATTTTAAGATATGAATAGTAGAAATGTCAAGAAAAATCATAAAGTGAAAGACTTTATTTCATTTTTTTTATATCACATTAATACTAAAATGGAGATACGTTGTTATAATTAATATTATATCCCTTCTACCCGTCTTTCAGAAACAGTGACAACATATAACAAAATTCACACCAAAAAGACGAATGTAACTGCGCTATATTATACCATGAACTTTCAGAAATCAATTGCTGGCAGGAGGTCTATTATCTCATTCCTTTGCAAACACAAAGAAAACTTCCTTCAAGACACACAGTTTCTAATGTCTGGTGTATAACGGACATATATTTAGTTCTGATCCTTTATAAAACCCTATCCTTTACCCCTACAGCCGAGATCTAGAACACACGAAACTTTAACTTCAACCCACCCTTACTCATGTCTTGATTCTTTCTTGCAAGTGTATTCTAAGGAATATAAATTTATGCAACGTAAAGCAATGCAGTAAGCTGTTCCAAATTTTTGTGCAGTGGCCCAGTCATTTTCTCAGAAAGTGGCTTTCCTGCATAATAAAACACTGTAGTTTGAATATTACAGTTAATCCTATTGATACTTAGTAAATATGAAATATTATATTCTATGTACTGTACAGGGAAAAAATATATAAAATCGGGGAATCTATGTTTCTTTGATTTTAAAATTTTACATCCCCTGCTCTCTTGTACATCAAATATATGTTTCATATTCCAACCAATGCAGATGTTGATATTTAATACACATTGTTGTCAAATTTCTTCTAATTATTGCTGCGTGGGATTGGGGCAATGTGTATTTGGCACTCCTATATTTGTTAATTGTTTTTCTGTTGAAAGTAAATTATTGTAATTTTCAATTCCGTGATAACAAAAAGTGTTAAAAATGAAGATATGCATTTCGTTGGAGATTAACAAGGTTTTTAACGGATGCTTTTTTGGTATAATATTCCAGCAAATATCTAAATTTTAGTAAATTAACAGTTTCTCTATGATATATAAGCTACTCATTATTTATAAAACATTTACTATGAGCGGATCGCCTTTAAGGATTGTCACCTTTGGTGACCAAATAGCTGTACAAATACTCCCTGATGATATACTTTATTTATTATGATATTTAATGTTTATATTCCTCAATATTTTTGGAACTTTTCCCTGTTTACTTTCTTCATTTACTCCGATTTATAATTACATTTGATGCATTTTGTTAAATGATGAATTTCGTATATTTTTAGTGTATTTTTATGTGCTGTCTACATTTAAACAGGTTCAACTTCTGTTTGCCGTTTGGTAAGGTACGTCGAATACTACTTAAAATTTTATGAAGAATGTGAAAAATTATAAATTCAAATCCAACTGATTTATAAAGTCTCTTTGATGTAAATTTTCACAATTTTTGACTGAAGGAATTATTTATGTGTTGTCTTAACCTACGTTGTTCAGCTGCATTTGTAAAATATGTAATTTTTTTCTTCCCACCTTTACAAACATGGCATCTACTGCATGTGGTCTTGCTTTTAACTCTGAATCCATTGGAAGTATTCACACGTGAAAGTAGAAAGGACTGAATGAAATAAACTTTTCGGTCTTACAGCGACTTTCGAATAGTATTCAAACATTTATAAAAATAGGTGGAATCAGCTCTTTGAAACAATTAACACTCGGAGAGGTAAATTTTATTTGATGTGGTATTTATGTGCGTTCTTTATTTTATAAAAGTCACGATGTTTCAAATCTTTTAATTCTAAAGCCCAGTAATTTTACTCTACAGGTTTATAATATTAAACTGAACATTATTTATCCACACGATTCAATAAGTTACTCCTATATTCTGTGTGTAGATTTAGTCTAAAATTTCATATAGCTTTTACAACAGAGATATGGTTAAGCATGGCTTTATACATAGAATATGTACTGAATATTCTCAAACGTGTGCTATTCTATTTGACAATGATAACTAATAACTTAAAGTTTATATTTTGAATTTTTGTGTAATATCCAGGAACCTCGTAACATGTGATATTAAGTTCAAAAAATAATTTGTGCTTGTTTTATAAATAAGGTAACCCTCCCAACTCAGACACAATTCACTTAAGCACAAGAACAATGATTGCTAGACATCATTCAGTTGTAGGTTTTGTTGTTTTGTTCTCTTCTTCCTTAGTCCTGATTCTTTTCTTTATTCTTGTCTTTCACTTGAAGCAGAAACATGAAGAAGGACAGCGTCTCTCGCATTATCTGCAACAGACAAATACTTAGAAACGTGAGGTGATTTACGTGTACGAAATCAAGAAAATTGAATAAAATGAAAACTGTGTAATCCCCAGTTTTCAGAGCATAGACACAAAATATCTGGTAATATGTGAATCATAAATTGTCCGAAATTTATGACGGATAGAAGACGTTTTCAATTAAAATATTTATCCTAGGGAGTGTTGAATCCAAAGTTGTTGAAATCCAATTCGTTTCTCTTAGTGTTTGAAATGGCATGGTTTAAGAAACTGTGAAAAAGAAAATCCTGTTTAAATGCTGTAATCACCTAATATTGAAACATTTCTGTTTATGTCATTAATACATTTACGTTGTTCATAATTTCGAAACCTAGATGTAACACACTGAGTCAATAAAATCAAGAAGATTATGTATAGTTTTTTCTCATATCCGAATTGTAGTTGTGTGAGAAGTGCGCTCCTAAATGCCGATTTATCAAATGTCTTAAAACCGAATATTGTTACATATTCTCAACATTTACAATCTCAGGTAATCATTGAGTACAATAATAATAATAATAATAATATTTAATAAAGCTAATAAAGATTAAAGTTTACAACTTAGGCGGCGAACTTATGGAAACGTGAAGTGGTGTGTATACTATCAACTTTACAGCGTCAGAAATGTTGTATGTTGTAGAAATTGGAAACAACATACCTTTAGTTGAAACTGCAGATTTGTTGGATACGAAACAATTTGTTTGGTGTACTAAAAAGGGAGAGCGAACACAATTTAACTAGGAGGTGTGAAAGATTAATTCGCCGAGAACGGAACTACGTTCAAGAAAAGTTCGGAATTTTTGGGCTGCTGGAATGTAGTAGTGATATTGACGAATATGGAATGGGTTTGTAGTAATTTGTTTGTAGAATGCTGGAGAAGCCACGTGGCTAGCAATAGCTCCAAGTGGTGTGAGGACAGCTATTGAAATGCGACCTGCAAGCAGAACTGCGTTATCAGTCATGATCAGGGTTCGTTTGCTCGAATCCCTTTCAGTATAAATTTGTGCCTGTCAAGAGCTGGTATTTGTCAGAGAAAGTTCAGTGCAAGACTTTCGTGCGTGTGGTTTCCATACCAGAGGATGTAAGAGAGTTAAAATTTTTGAGTATATAAAGGAAAATGAGATAACTGAAGAATTTGATACGTACATACTTACATATATAAATACACGCACATACACAAATGTATATAGTTATACACACATATATACATACGTACATACATTCATATATATATTACATATGTAAATAGGTACATACACACACATAAATACATATACACATACCTACACATACATACATACATGCATACATACATACATGCATGCATACATACATGCATGCATACATACATACATAATACATACATACATACATACATACATACATACATACATACATACATGCATGCATGCATGCATGCATGCATACATACATACATACATACATACATACATACATACATACATACATACATACATA
>Ga0123357_10011462_pt1 | contig 11374 bp, 10 predicted proteins | sample TergutEmb28metaG_FD_89873 | JGI IMG/M metagenome (GOLD analysis project Ga0123357, IMG submission 89873) | Embiratermes neotenicus P4 segment gut microbial communities from Petit-Saut dam, French Guiana - Emb289 P4 | ecosystem: Host-associated > Arthropoda: Insects > Digestive system > Gut ...
GTCTTATTTTATGATAAAATGTTGTTTTCTCTGTTCACGAAATTTTTTCCCAAAATAAATTTGTGCCCCCCCCCCCCCCCCCCCCCCCCCTACATACAGAAATGTGTATCAGTTCCCATGCACCAAGCAGAATGTGCCAGATAGCAATGAAGCTCACAGTTCACTCCAGAATTGTGGGTTATGGACCCTTCTGATACCAGAATTTGGAGGTGGCTTCTGGATGCTTGGGAAATTTGTGGGCCCCTGTGTTCCTGTCGTGTGGGGTGTGTTGACCTGCCCTGATGATGGAGGCATGAGGTTCCTGTGAAGCATCTGTTCACTACATGGCATCACATCTCAGACAAACAGTAACCATAATTGTCACCACTGTTAGAACCTAATTTCACAAGTGCAAGAAATGTTAATTCTGAATTTATTACTGTCCAAGTCACAATTTGGTGTATTTATTTTTATTTTTAGCAGTTGTTCTCCTGAACATTCCTTATGAATGAACTTCCACAATTTAAAAGTACCTGCTTAAAATAAGTTTATGTTGTATTTGTTAAAATTTCACATTGTATTTGATAGAATCTCTTACTCAAATAAATATACTGTATCTCTTGTTACATCTTTAGGTATTTAGGTTTATTGAGATGGATGTAGTGTTTAAAAATTATTTCTGCCCTGGCTTTAGTCCCACTGGGAATTTTACCAAGTTATTATAGAATTATAGCCTCTAGAACCCAGTATAATTGTGTTCAAACAGGCATGCTAAGGTTTGGTGTGTGTGGGTGTTGATGTGTTGTGATCACTGACCAAGTGCAGCTACTCTTCAGCAAAAGCTGTGTGAAATGTTGGTGTTTATAATTGGCTGATACCTGACTGTTACTTTTCGTTTCTTCAGGTTAGAGAAGATGTCCTGAAGGCTTTATATAACAACTTTCTGCAGACATTAAACCAAGCGTGGAATGATCATCAGACGTCTATGGTGATGATCCGAGACATATTAATGTACATGGACCGTGTGTATGTTCAGCAGAATGATGTTGACAATGTGTATAACCTCGGGCTTATCATTTTTAGAGATCAGGTAAGTCAGCTACTTCTTCTGTTGTAGGGATAAAAGAATTTATTTGTGATTGTATCGGGGAAAAATCGTAATGACATAACAGTCAGAGAAAGTGAGTTTTGTAGCTAGTAACAAAGACATAGAGATTGGTTAATAAGTTACTTGAAAAGGTTGCGGAATTCAGGAAACTTGAAAATGATGTTGTAACAGATCAAAACTACACTGATGAATCTTCCATCCATGAGTCTCAGAAAGTATAGATTAAAATGTTTAGAACTGTGATTTTACTTTTTATTTGGCTATGAAACTTTGTGTTTGGCCAGGAGAGAAGGAAGTAGAATGAGGTGGGAACAGGATGCAGAGGGGAGTATTTTGCCATGGTGAGGAGGTAACAAGCAAGATTTGAGGATATTGTGGTAATGTGGATTTAGATTTTAGAACATGTAGTCTGGTAAATGGGTACCAACATTTGGGAGGACCCAGCTGTCCCTTTCTACACTGAACATGCAGGCAGCAGGTTTATCCACAATATTGGTCACCACCTATTGCACTGCAGACAGTCATAATCTAGGTATGAGGAGGTAGATTAAATTACATAATGAAGAGCTTCATAATTCATATTTTTGCCACATATTATAGCATGTGATTAACCATTAAATTACCGTGGATGTGAATGCACATAAAAATATACTCCTAAAATTCATTGCATATATTTAGGCAATAAGTAAATATACTGCATTTTGAAGACCTGCTGCATTATCTATGTTTCATTGTCCACAAAGTGCCATTTATTTCATAATGTTATCTTTTAATGTTCAAGTAATACTTACTTTGCCATAAACCATGCACTAAAATTTGAATACCGGCCCAGTCAGATAAAAGGTTAACATCAGTGACGATGATATGGGGCCCGTAGCACACAATGATGAGACAAGAAATGTCTAAAATTTTATTGAATACTCTCAAGGGATTAGGGTTCTTGTGAGACCGAAACATGTAAGAAAAGATAATAGAGCTCAAAGAAATATGGCTGTAAGTGAGCACTGCCATGAACCATAAAGTTGCAGACCAGTGATATTATAGTCATATTTGAAATTTTCAAGTAACATTGCACCGTGAAGCAGTTATTGTCTCTCTAGTATTTTTAAAGCACTGATAGTTACATTTCAGGTGTTTAATTATATGTATTCCATGCTTGAGAACGTTGAGTTTTGAAATGAATGCCTGTTTGTAGGTAGTATAGTCACGTTTTGTCACACCTCTGCTGTTCAAATGTTTTAACCTGTAGGAGAAAGATTTAAAGCAATCAACGTTATGTGTGTTTATCAGTGTGTTGGATGGATTTAAACTTTAGAGCCCGTGCATCCTACAGCCTAGGACGCTAACCTCCAAACGTTGCATTTAATGTATTTATTCAACAAATATAACAAATATAGTTACTGAATATTTTAAACATGGTATATACTCTCCATTTTTTTCTCTTCAAATTGCAGTTTGTTTCATAATTCTAACTTGTTTGGTTCCTGCATTATTCACATTTTATATACAGGTGTGCTAAAATTAAAAAAATAATTCCGGCGCCAAAAGGTTAAGTGTTATGTACATCCATGTATAGAAGAAATATTATTGTAGGAAACAGGTGTTCCATTGTTTCATTGTTTGTCTGTTAAGAATATTTTGTTAACTATTAAATCTTTGGCACTCACTTTATATAGACTTTTAACTGCTTCCACTGTATGGTTGACTTTCAGGTGGTTCGCTATGGTTGTATAAGAGATCATCTTCGTGAAACCCTATTAGACATGGTGATGAGAGAGAGGAAAGGTGAGGTGGTAGATAGAATCGCCATTAAAAATGCCTGCCAAATGCTTATGGTCCTTGGGATCAACAGTAGATCGGTTTATGAAGAGGATTTTGAGAGACCATTCCTTCAACAGTCAGCAGAGTTCTACAGAGTAAGTTGTTGCTAACTTGGTAGAAGATGCTGCAGATAAAGATGATAGAATATAATGTGGGTAAAGGACTTATTTCTTAATTGATTACTTCACTGTATTTCCCAACAGAGAAATTTTTGAAAGTGGCTGATATTTCGAAAATGTTCTAAAATCATACATTTTTAGCTGGTGTCTTCTATCAGAGGGGTTTGCAAATAGTCTTGAGATGAGTGAGTGGTCAGACATCTTTTATGTGGTGTACTTGAATCTCAGTCAGAGAGAAAGATGCACAATAATAGTTAAAGTGTAATGATACTGAACTAGTGACTATGATTGCAATAATTTTAAGGAGTTTGTTAAGTAAGAAAAATCTAAGGAATGGAATAATATATTAAGTTTTGTAGGAGGGTAAAAACAAGAGGATTGGCATGGCCAAGGTTAACAGTAGAATTTGAAAGGTTAGCAAGAGCATATGTGTAAAGTACAGTGACTCATGTGTGGGATAAAGGTGGATGGGGTTCCTGATTTATAGTCCTCAGGGATAATGGGAAGTGGAGTACAGATTTGAAATGTAAGAAATTGTGGTCATCATGAAAAAATTATTTATTGTAATATTTGTTTTTTGGATGGGAATGTCAGGGAATACTTATTTAAAGTGAAGAAGAAGTGGGTGAGAAGGAAAGTACTACTAGAAATGAATGAAGTAAAATTATTTTCAGTCAGTTGGAGGTGACACACTTTAAGTTACAGTCTGTTGTGTGATACTGTTGTAATTAGGACGATCATACCCTCCACAATAACCTGGTGTTATCACAGTGGTAGAATCATGTATTATATAGAAACTGCAATTAAATCCTGCCACAGGCTGATAATTTTCACATGTAATACTACAAGAATATACAGAATGTCCAAAAAGTTACTGTACCACCATCTAATGTACCATGTGGGTCTGTTTTTGTATTTTGTGTGTGTCATGTGTCTTTGTTACACTCTGAAACTTAAAAAGTGGTGTGTGGAAATACAGTCTGAAGTCTGACATACTTACAGGGCATAGTTAAAGGGAGTTAAAGACTTGATTTTGTAGTTGTGTAGCTTGACAGGCACCAGTGAACTGTCAGACATTGATGTGAATGGAACCTGTTATCCATGTCCTGGATTGCTCAACATATCACCCATGGCAGAAATGTGTTTTGGATTCAGGTGAATCTGCATTTCATGGTGGAGTTGCAACACGAACCACCACACGTGATGTAGGCTGGCATGACGGCAACTTGCGTAATTGGCCCGTTTTATTGATTAGCCTGTTAATGCTATTAATGGCACCTTATGTTTCAGTTTGGTCAGCATATATGTAATGTTGAATTTGAGTGACGCCATCCCATTGTGTATGTGTAATGAATTTTATTGCAAAGTTCCATCTGTACACAACAATTGAATATCATGAACATAACATAGCATATAAAGTAGGTGTGCAATAATCTTGAACCATAAAAATGTTAAGAAACTAACCAAGATCCACTAATCTAGTGTGAATGATCGCCCTAAATACGCACTATAAATAATACACAGCTAAGTGATACCACGGCTACTTGCATCCACCCCTACAAGGAAAGTTAAAATATATATATAGTTTTATACCTGTTTTTGTATCCAATAGTATTTTAACAGCTAACTTAAGCTTTTAAATGCACTTAAAGGTCCGGTGTAAACAATGGGATCCCATTGGTAGAGTTAACAAATGTACCTTAATTGACAATATTATTCCGTAGGCCTGATGATGGCCGGATAAAACGGCCAAAACATGTAGCCTGATTAACCAGTTGTAAAACTACAACTGATATTCAGTTGTTGTGTATAGATGGTACTTGGCAATAAAACTTATATTTGTATTGTTGTCGAGAGCATTACCTGTCTTCTTGCCAGTGTTACGTTTGTGTGTTCAGAATTATTGTGTATCTGATTTTGTGTTTCAGCTGGAAAGCCAGAAGTTCCTGGCAGAAAACAGTGCGTCTGTATACATTAAGAAAGTAGAGGCTCGAATAAATGAAGAAGCAGAGAGAGCTAAACATTATCTGGATGTTTCAACAGAACCAAGGATTGTAGAAGTTGTTGAAGAGGAGTTGATAAAGAAACATATGAAAACAATTGTAGAGGTATGAGTGCGTAATGCAGTCCCATTTGCGTAGCCTGTTACTGACTTCTTGGGGCATAGTTCTTGAGAAGCTAGTAATGGTTGTGTGGGTAACAGGAGTTCCCCATTACTTATGGAACTTCAAGATTCAGTGCTTTGTTTCTACTTTCATGTATTTTTTATTACTAAGTTGGCTGTCATTAAAAAAAAGACATCGAGTTGGAAGACTTAATCTCTTATATGTATCTTAATTTGTTTGTTGTTAATGTTGCTGTACCACCACAGTTTTATATGCAGCTTTGGGTATACCAACTGTTCACGGAAGACTGGTGGCTGTGCTACATATGGGGATATCCGATACAAACATTTCTTATCCAGAGTGGGGGTATGAGGGGGAAATCCTTGCTTGTTTGTACTGACTTTGCTGGAATACAAGGAAAACCCAAACTACTGAGTGCAGATTTTCCTGCATTGTTTTGCTGGTAGGAAATAACATATTTTCATTCCCATTTTCGATATAAAAAAGAGTGCATGCATATATTGGTGTCATATGATTATGTGATTTAATGAGGTACAAGTAGTTACAAAGCAAAAGGATAATAGGCTTATCACCTGTTCTCATAACTTGTATAATAAGTCAGTTAATATCACTACCCTGAGGACAGTTTCTGAGCTTAGAAATTCTAGTGGTTTTTTTAGTAAATCAGTTAAAACTGACCTTCAGAATTAGTTGTGATGTTCCTATCAGTTCTAAATGAGTCACAGTGAAGTTTTAGGTTTTTGCAATGGTGTAGCTGAGGTGTTACTTCTGGGTTAATACACTTAATTGGCTGGATGATTGGATACTGATATTTTGAGACAACATAGTGGCCATGTCATCAAGGGTCGTAATGGCCAAGAAGAATTATGCCTTGTCGCCGTAAGGCGCAATGATCGCCTCATATTTTTACAGTGCCTTTTGAAATAAACTTTTTTTTTTTCAGATGGAGAACTCTGGTGTTGTTCACATGCTGAAAAATCAAAAGACTGAAGATCTGGCTTGTATGTACAAACTGTTTAGCAGAGTAGCTGATGGTCTTAAGACAATGGCTGATTGTGTAAGTCAGTACCTGAGGGAGCAGGGGAAGGCACTTGTTCAAGAAGAAGAAGGGGGAACAAATGCCATCAATTTTGTGCAGGCAAGTTTCTGTATAATGGATTGTCAGTAATTTAAATATAATGCGTAATTTGAATATCACCCATCTAGATGACATGTAAGGATGGAAGTGTTGCAAGGAAACTGAAAACTAGTCTGGTGTGACACAGTGACATAGATAACTGGTTGGGACTCTCCCTATAATTATTAGCAATATTTCCGCCTGATGTCATAGTTGGGAACCGGAATGCTGTCTTCTGTCAGATGAATGGCACCCAGTCCAAAACAAATGTTAATTTTATATGTGTTTGGGGGCTCCCTCAGCCACTGGGTCTTAGGAGCCTTGTATATGCCTCTGTTGGTACACTTCTTACATGCAAGGCATAACAGATGATGATCATATGTGGCAATTAATTGATGGTTGTCATTCTGTTGTGTATGTGACAAGGACGTCTAGGATTTATTTGCAGATGATGGATTTAACCTGTATACAAATAGCCGTAAGTTTGTGACAGTGATGGTGAAAGTGAACCTGTGTTGATTAATGACAGTAGCACAAGAGATCATACTGTGAATAGTAATGAATGGTTTTGTATTCTTCATACACGTGCTGGATCCAGGTGTAAGAAAATATGTGTTTTATATATACGAGTAAGAATAATGATGCAACAGTAAAAGGTCAGTAGTGCTAATATCCATTGGGCATTTTTTTTTTTCATTTTTAAACCGTGCAATAGTCTGCTCTTTGTTATATTAACCAACTAATCGCACTGTTGTATGTTCCTAAAATATTTATTTAAACATTAACACTTTAAAAACATATCACTTTATAAAATTTCGTCATTATGGTGTTGTGCCAGCATGCCTGCAGGCATGCTGGCACAACACCATAAGATTAGCAACTTCAAAACATGGCACATTGTATTCCCTGAAGATGGTCCAGTAGGACTGAAACATGTAGGAGTAAATAACGAAATTTTATAAAGTGATATGTTTTTAAAGTGTTAATGTGTAAATAAATATTTTAGGAACATACAACAGTGCGATTAGTTGGTTAATATAACAAAGATCCAGTGGGCATTTTTCATTTTACCCTTCTACATCCTCTTTCTTTATAATCCATTTTTTTCCTCCCATCTGCCTAGGTCTCCCAAGTGGCTTCATTCCTTCTGCTATATACCTACCAAATCCTGTAAGTAATAGAACCTTAATGTGTTCAAGTTCAGATAAATGTGAAGTCATCATGGTTATTGTTCATTATGATGGTCTTTAAGCCTGCAAGTAAATGCAAGGAACCACAGTGCAATAAGCACTGTTCTGGAACAGTGAAATCAGTAATTTGGCTTCATATTCTTGTCACTGCTGTATCACAGACTGTATACTGCAAAGGGAAAATGAGTTTTCAGCTGAAACACTTTGGAGGAATTGAGTTCCTTCCGAACCTTTATTTTGATTCAGGTGCTTGGATTTTTCCTTGGATCTTATTAATTGTTTTGTCATATTTAATGTGCCAGTTTTATACCACCAAATTTTAAGCAATAACTGCCTCCATTGCATTTAATATCACTTAGTGCTCCAAATTCGTTTGTGCTCAGTACAGACAAGTTAATTTTGCCTGCAATGTGTCATTTAAATTTTGTTGATAGCCATTGGAATGTACTTGGAGAATTATGAGTGATATTGATAAAATTATGTAACACTAATATGTTTGTGTAGTTAAAGCACCACAAATGTTCACCAAAGAAACTTGGTGTCTCAACTTTATCCACTATCTAAGTATATGTAACTTCAGATTTGTTACAGTAAAGTCTTGTATTTTCTTGCTTGTCTGAGTAAAATTCTCTTGTGCCGTGTTGCCATTAACAATTGTAATAATTACTCTTTGCAGAATCTGCTTGACCTTAAAGATAGGTTTGACCATTTCCTCCATAATTCTTTCAACAATGATAAGATATTCAAGCAAATGATAGCATCAGATTTCGAACATTTTCTCAACCTGAATCCTAAGTCTCCGGAGTACCTGTCACTCTTCATAGATGACAAATTGAAGAAAGGAGTGAAAGGGGTGAGTATTCTGTGTGCTCCTAATCTAAAAACAAAGCATATATTGTGTTTGTGGTGTAAATTGATGCAGCTGTTACCATGTGTTATTGCAGAAACTTTGTAACCATATTGTGGTGTGTGCAGAATGTTTTTCGTCCCTACTGATTATTGCTCATACATACAAGTGGTTGATTCAGATAGTGTTATTTTAAATGTGATAGCTGTCTTTCTTTATCATTAACCAGTGATTTATATTCTTGATCTCTTTTAACAAATTCCTCTCTGTTCAAAATTTACCCCAGTGCCATGTCAAAAGCTGTTCGCCCTTACAGAGACCTTAAGTGTAGATCTCATTGCACATGAAATTCTTCTGTTATCCATGTTTGGATTATTACTAAATTCACGGGTGTTCATATTTCACTGTAATATAAAATGTCAATCCATTTAATTTAACATATTGTTAAAATTTGTAAAAATATATATATATTTTTTTTTAATAAATGCATAATGTCAGTAATAAACAGTAGAATATTTACCTTGTCCAGCTGCAGTTAGTTTTTCACATTTTTGTGCTGATAGTGTTTATGTACTGCATTGGATTATGATATTTATGCTGAACAAAGTGGTAATGCGGCAAGTTTACTGTGAAGTAACTGAATTTTCCCTTGTCATTTGTTGTTCCACCAGTGCAATATTCATTCATCATCCAGAGTATGGACAAGTAGTGGCTCCAGCCCAAGAGAGATAATCCACCCTCTGTACAAAATTAAATGGCTTGAAAAAATATTGTGCTGAATTGTCATGCGTATTTATTTTTCATGACTGTTTTCTTAACTGTGTTCTGTTTATTCAATCTCTTTCTCGATGCAGATGACAGAGCAGGAAATCGAGATGGTTCTGGACAAGACTATGGTACTGTTCAGATTCCTGCAAGAGAAGGATGTTTTTGAACGCTACTACAAGCAGCATTTAGCCAAGAGGTTATTGCTCAATAAGTCTGTGAGTGATGACAGCGAAAAGAACATGATCTCTAAGTTGAAGGTATGGTATTGTTTTAAAGTTGTTACAGGATGAGTTGGGCTGAGGGTGTTTGAGAACAGGGTGTTGAGGAGAGTATTTGGGTCTAAGAGGAACGAGGTAACAGGGGAATGGAGAAAATTACATAATGAGGAGCTTAGAGATCTTTACTCCTTATCCAATATTGTGCGGGTGGTAAAATCGAGAAGAATGAGATGGGCGGGGCATGTGGCACGTATGGGTGAGGGGAGAGGTGTGCACAGGGTTCTAGTGGGGAAACCTGAGGGAAAGAGACCAATGGGGAGACCTAGACGTAGATGGGAGTATAATAATATGATGGATCTTCGGGAAGTGGGAGGGAGTGGAGACTGGATGGAGTTGGCTCAGGATAGGGACAGATGGCGGGCACTTGCGAATAATACGGTGATGAACCTTCAGGTTCCATAAAGTGCAGGGAATTTCTTGACTAGCTGCAGAACCAGTTAGCTTCTCAAGAAGGACTCTGCTCCATGAAGTAAGTAAGTAAGTAACAGGATGAGTTGGAGAAAGTATATTATAGAATTTATCATACTCATTTATAGGCAGTAAAGCTGGTAATGATTTTAACAACACAACTACCAATACCATCCTTACAAGATTATTAGCTTCATTTCTGAATGCGTAGACAAGTGGATAAATTAACCTTTTGGCGCCGGAATTATTTTTTTAAATTTTAGCAATTATTTTTTTAAATTTTAGCACACACTGTATGTAAAATGTGAATAAAACAGGAACCAAATACATTAGAATTATGAAACAAACTGCATTTTGAAGAGAGAAAAAACGGAGAGTGTATACCATGTTTAAAATATTCAGTACTTGAATTTGTTGAATAAATATATAAAATGCAATGTTTAGAGGTTTGCGGTGCGGTACGACCACTATAGGGGTCGTTAGGTGTCAAAGGGTTAACAAAATTTATTTTTATGCGTACATTGGTGTTAGTGTTGCCTTTAAACAAAACTCTTTGTTATATCGTAAGGGTATAATTTATGTTTATCGTATTGAGGTATGCATTGGAAGGTTGAAACACAACTACAGAATGCTCTGAGGTCCGTGTTGTGGGGCACCCATTTCCACTCTTTTTTTTTTTAATTAAAAAATCTTGCAGGATAAAAATATACAAATTGAGAGAGTAAGGGACATGAGAAAAGGTACAATATGTGGCCAATTGTGAACATATTGATAGGGTGAAAGAAGAATTAGTAAAAATTTTTTCTCAAGAGCATTGTTGCATTCGACATTATAAGGCAGTTGTCACAGAAGGTTTTGCGTCATGGATAGTTCATGAAAGTGGGGTCAGGTCTGGCAGACCGTCATTGTTTTCAGGGGAGAAACTTAATGGTATTTCAATAAATATATGTACCTTGTAACTAAATATGCCATCTGCTGTAGTATTAACCTTTCAGTGAGAAAGTTGGTGTTTAAATGTTACCGCATGGCTTATGAGAAACATGGGGTGGGTAGCGTAGTCGGTATGGTGACTGGCTATGGGCTAGATGGTCCAGGGATCGAATCCCAGTGGGGGGTGAGATTTACCACACCTATCCAGACCGGCCCTGGGGCCCACCCAACCTCCTGTACAATGGATACCAAGTCTTTCCCAGGGGTAAAGAGCGGCCAGGGCGTGATGCTGACCTCTCACACCCTTCTAGTGCCATGGTCAAGAAAGAGTAGAGCTATAACTCTATTCCCTTTATGGGCCATACGGCCTGTACAGAGCCTCAGTGTCTGTACAGTGGTGCACTTTACCTTTTACCTTATGAGAAACATGAGTATTGTTTGAACAAAAAAAGACAAAATTATGAAATAAATGGCATTTTGTGGATAATAAAACAGAAGTTTATTTATGTGCATGCATAATAACCACTGTAGCCAGGTGACAGCCCATTTGCAGTCAAATATATACAGGGTGTCCCAGGAGGAATGTGCCAGACTTCGGGAGAGTGTTCCTTATGTTAAACTATACCGATATAACCCAAAACACCTGTATCCAAAGTTGAACGGTTACGGAGATAATGGCCAGA
>Ga0123357_10011463_pt1 | contig 11374 bp, 5 predicted proteins | sample TergutEmb28metaG_FD_89873 | JGI IMG/M metagenome (GOLD analysis project Ga0123357, IMG submission 89873) | Embiratermes neotenicus P4 segment gut microbial communities from Petit-Saut dam, French Guiana - Emb289 P4 | ecosystem: Host-associated > Arthropoda: Insects > Digestive system > Gut ...
ACAAACGGTGCACATATTGAAATGTACTAAGGTAAGTCCAAAACTTTAAACTTTTCTGAACATTTTAAGACGCCAAACGTGTAAATCCGTCTAGTACTTTTTAAGTTATAGCGGTTTCAAATCTCATCCATCTTTCTCGATGACCCTGTAGTATCACGCGTACCTGGCAGATTTTGTTCAATGTTCTGTTTTACTCCGTGTTACAGTGTGATATATATTGAAATGCTTGTACTTTATTATGAGAGATCTCTCTCCTGACCAACACAATGTGTACTAATTTCCTTCTCTTTTAAGTTTTCTTGTACCTGGTTTTTATTTCATTTGGGATACTTTTTTTTGTGTCCAACATGTTGGCTTTCTAATAAGTTCAGTTAAAAAGGTAAAGCATTGCCATTACAGGCCTGAGGTGCCCAGAGGGTTCCAGGAAGTTAAGGTCTATCACTGGATGTCAACTCAACCTATTTACTGCCATCATGATTTTATTATATTTATCTCAAGCCACTGTGTTCAGACACATGCCGTTTTTGCATTCCTCTGAATTGGTGCAAATGCTCATGAATGCTGTGCTGTTGGACAGTGCTAAGCACTGCTGTTCCAACAAGCCACAGTGCACAGCTTGCGCGTCGCCAGCGGACACGTGGCAGTGCCACGAAAATATTCAGTGTCACAACATGGCAGCTAGGCAAAAGTTCTGCAGACATCAGTGTCCTCTGTGACAGTCAACAAGTTATGTATGCCTATGCAAAAGATATCCCCACAACATACAGCAATGCTTCAAGCACACATACAGAAATACCTAAAATATGCAAATGCCTGTTCATGGAAGTCACACAAAAATACGCTTACCCAGTCATATAAAAATAACTATCATATTTACCCAAATACAATACGAGAATTTTCCCCCAATCATCGAGGTACTTGGTGTGGTTATCAATGTATGCAACACAATACACATTCTGTTTACATACGTCCCTGAAGACTGTAGATTATGAAGAAACATAGTCTTATATTTGAGTAAATACAGCACATATCTACACAAGTATGATACAGTACAGTACAAACTAAATTTAATCCTGGTAATAAGAATGGTCAAAAACCTCTTAAAGAAAAGCAAAGCAGTATAAAAGGAAGGACTCAACTCAACCAAATACTGATTTTGCCACTAAAATAACCACTTGAATAAACTGAAGTGCACATACAGGTCAATTAACAAAAATTTTTAAAATGTCCTTTGATTAAGTGCTTCCAAAATGTTGTGATCCGTATGGATACTTTCTGTTTAACCTACAGTACCCACACACACAACATATATACTGTGTTTCTTATAACACCACACATAACTAAAAAATGGTATAGGTTTAATTCATTCTACACAGCAATTAACATTTAATTCAATTACATTATAAATGAACACTCTTCACAGATTTCCAAAAGAAGGATGTCTCAAAAAATTTTACACAGGTTAATAAAGAACATCTGTGGACATAATCATGATCAAACTATAATTTAATGTGCCTCAAAGTAGTGCGCCATGCACTTAACATGTGGCAATACAATTAAATACTTCAATACCTGACTCACAATTCACAGCATAAAATAATATGGTGTAGGTTAACTTGGTATACTAAAAGACAGCAAAATTGTTTCCAGTTTCAGTCAAACACAACAATATTGTTGTGTTTGACAGAAACCAGAAACCATTTTGTTATCTTTCAGATTAATAAACACAACGAGATGAACCCTAAAAAAAATTATTTTGGTAGGCCTTTTTTATTAAAATGTGTATACAATTGTTTGAGACTTTCACTTTTAATTAAACAGAAACATGAAGTAGGTAAAATGAAGAATCAAGGACTGTGGAAATTAGTGCACTTAATACAGGTGATGGCAGCAAGCCCAACATCTGACTTCCCATCTTTTTGAGCCACAGACACAAAAGCTCTCTCCAGCAAACGTTTGTAGTATTCACACTTCAGTTTCAAGCCAAACCTGATAAGAGGTAAGACCATACATAATTCAGAAGTATGTGTGACATCACTAAGTCAATTGTACATCCTGTTTTGATGGTTATTCAACAATGCTCTCAGTACTGAAGAATAGCAAGAAATTAAATGAGAAGTATATAGAAGGAAGCAGCCACGGCATAATCCATGTAGTGCCCCAGAATTAGCCTGCAGGAAATAAGGCAAACTACAAAAACTGTTAGCCAGGATAGCCAGTGTCCCAGCTCAAATTTGAACCTGGCACATAAAAATATTCAGGTCCACAATGTTACTGATATGCCAAACAGTCCAGTAAATACATTTTTCATATAAAGCTTGAAGTATGTGCAGAATATATTCTGTCACAGTTACTTCCATTCCAGGCTATCCATGTTTGCTGCATGAAAAAGAGCTGATTTTGCAAAGAAGCCTGCAGCACCACAAAAATTGGTGCCATCAAATCTGGAAGTATTCAAGAAGTGAGCATAAAAAGAATCAAAATCAAAAATTCTGTTTCAAATATGATACAAATTTTCCACTCTTGGACTTCTAGCACCACTTACTCTACCCAATGGTCTAGCTAAGCTGCCTAAATGGAAAGCACCCTGCACAAACCATTCTTGTTGCAGACTTTCAAACTATGCATTTATTATTAATACTTATGTTATCAATATTGTCAGAAAGACTGCCTGTATGAACAAATTAAGTTACCGACTACCAACTACCAGAAAACATCAACGATCAACTGTATCATAAGCACTGATCAAACCATTAATCAGAATTGTACTGCCTTATTTCCAAAAAAAATACTTTACAAATAAAGGCATAACTTACATGCCAGCATAAGATTAATGACTACGGAAATCTTTCACAACTAACGCTAATTTAAAAAATTTCACTTACAACAAACAAATTTTTGTAGTAAAGTGAATAAGAGTTGACTTAGTGGTCACAGATCCTTTGCACATAAAAGCAACAGGTGACGAATACTGAGTGCACTTATACAGACAGAAATAAAAATATTCCCTATTAGTGGTCTATTTGTTTAGAATATGATTTAAATTCTTTCAAACATCCGGAGCTATACAAGACACAGCTACTTCTGTTATGCCTGTTATCAGTGTGACATCTTGTCTGATGATGATGATGATGATGAAACATTACATAACTAAACCGTTAGTAACATTACTCAAGTTTTGGTATATATGCCCACAAAATGGACAAATATAATGACCGAGTCATATACAGCATGGATGCTCTCCTCCCGCCACCACAACACATACATTATTACACTTTCCTTCTGTTAAATTCTCATTTTCTACAAAATAGATATAAAAACAGCAATAGCTACTGTACAAGTCCTAGAACTTATCAATACAAGAACTAAAAATCAGTTACTATGGACTATTCTGTACCATTTCGGTTGAAAACTCGTGGACATGAGTAATGATTTAAATAAAAGAAAAACAAAATTTACCTACAAAAACAAAAAGACAAAATGCTATAATAAAACAAGGATATAATAATATTCACATAATTTGGATAACAGTTTATACAGCCTGGTGGAATACGAAAGGATTTATGCAGTGAGGAGTGTGAGAACAGCACAATCCTTTATTAAGAGCGGAAATGATTAATCTGGTTAACGGAAACATCCTTTGTGAAAACCACTACTATATGAATAATAAGTATGTAATATCAAAGCTGAAGATATTAGATAGACACGTCTAGTCCCAGAGATTCAAGCATATTATACGTTACACAGTGTGCTCATACATTATGTATACAGTGAATTTCCATTGTGTGAAGTCCTAATACCTTTAGCACATACTATCTTTGTGGCGACTTGTGGTTCGATGTCTTTCACGTCACTGTCAGTTTCTTCAATGTACCGTGGTTCTACAGCATCCTGTTTCTATGTGCTGTATCACAATCCCTGCCGAACCGTGTTACATCATGGCCGATGAGCGTGCCATGAGGGAAGCAGAAGAACGAAATCAACAAACAAGAAGCGGAAATCTCCGCAGTGTGTTAAGTACAGTGAGAGTGTAACAGCACGGAGCAATGTAAAACCACAACACATTCAAGACACTGATGACGACGCGAAAGATGTCCAAACACGCAATGCAACAAAGATACTAAGTGCTGAAAGCAGCGAGGCTTTGCATAGCATAAATTTACAAGATGCCACACGGAACACATTAAGACATGCAGTTTAAGCATAATGTGTTCAAAAATATACTCCCTGCACCTGATTTAGTCATGAGCAATACCAACAGAAATAAAGTTCCTAAAAGTATTAAAAAAAAAGACAACAAAAGATAATACTGTATTGACAACAAATCTCTTCATTTCAAATATCCATGAGTTATCAGAACCAAAAAAGTACACCTGTACAAGTTATACCTCGGGAGATATCTTATATAAAAAAAAAAATATATCTGAAAATTCTCTAAACAAAAAATTTCAAAACAAACCACAAGCATATGTTCATCTATTTCACACTTTCAAACTGTACATGCGCACAATGTTCCGTTCTTCATTTTTTTTCACTTCACTGCAGTCCTCTCAGGAGCATGAAGAGTTTCTAGCACTGCTGCCACATTCAGTTCTTCGTTTGTGCTTCAAATGTGCGGCCACAGTAGGATCAGTGCAGACATCCAGCATAATAATAAGTTAACCAAAGCTAGCTACTTGTGTCCACATTACCAATCACTGCAATGTCAGTACATTATGCAGTAAGAGTTCCACACTCTGCAGATCACACACACACACACATTCTCTTCTTATTTCAAACCAGCAGTTATTATTAGGAGGCAACAAGGAAAGGAGACACCCAAGTAATAACAAGCAGGCTGTGTTTTAAACCTCTGAAGTTCACTCACAATTGACCAGATCATACAAAATCTGGTTCATTTTTAACTCAGGAATTTTATGTAACATGACTTTCTGAAAGTCAACAATGTGCTTCCAGCCCATCTACAGTCTACTTCTTTGAATACATGACACCCTATCAATCAAATTTCTAGCACCCTTGTACAGGCACTGAGGCTCTGTACAAGCCGTACAGCCCACAGGGGGAGTAGAGGTATAGCTCTACTCTTTCTTGACCATGGCACTAGAAGGGGGTAAGGGGTCAGCGTCACGCCTCCGCCGCTCTTTACTCCTGGGAAAGACCCCGTACCCACTGTACAGGAGGCTGGGTGGGCCCCAGGGACGGTCTGGACAGGTGCAGAAAATCTTGCCCCCACCGGGATTTGATCTCTGGACCATCCAGTCCGTAGCCAGTCGCTATACCAACTGAGCTACCTGGCCCACTTTCAATTGAGGTACTCCAACCAAAATACTTTTTGATTGTCACACTTAAGTTGGCAGAATGTCTACTTACTTCAACATCTAAACCGCACAAGACCAAATTTACTTTGTTTGGATTTTAGGACTGTTAACCTCTGGCATTTTATGGAACATGAATTTTTCAGTGTCAGCAGTTAAATGATGATTAACGCCCCTCTTAGAGTCCACTGAAACACGACACCCTATGAGACACAATTTATTTAACTTGACTTCTAAATATATCAACTCAATCTATCATTGGACAGAATATGATTTTATATTTGACAGATCTACAACAACAACAGACCCCTCCCCATTTTTTTAAATCCTTTAAGGTACAGGCATCACAATAATTGTATGAACCACCTGCTTTAACAGCCTTTGGCACTGGAATTAAAAGCCCATAGTGACCTGCATAAAACCAGAATTTAAATGGGGGCTGCACAAGAACAGATATATTTACACGATATTCGGCATTTTGAGTACCACACCACACATTATATACATAAGACGTCCGGCGCATTAGAGTTCAAAATCTGTTCCCCCCGCCCTTCACACAGAGCTTTTGGTGTTCTCTATGACTGTACATAACAACACCAACTACTTACCATTACAGCATTGTCTGGCTGTTGGTCTAATGCAGGACTGCACACTCTGTGAGGTTGGTACTGAACTTTTATACATAATTTAGATGAACGTCAGTTTACCAAATGTTGAAGTCCACTCAATTGAATGCATGGCAACCCAACATGCGGGAGTCAAGACAGGTCCAATTATTTGGTTCATTCATGTATGGGGACCTTAGTATAATTTCCCGCAGTCCTGGAATTAGAGGTAGGGAGGGAGGGAGATGAAGTGCAAGTGGGGTCTGACATGCACATTTATAGTACTTACACTATGTACTCCACACCCACATTCGAAACGAAACATTACAGTTTAATGCCAAAATACACCAGCAGGTGAGATGAACGGGTCCATTGAACTGCATCACAACAAACAGAACACGCACAAATAGCTGTTTGATATCGAGGAGGGGCTATTATCTATCTTATAGAATTATAAAATGTACGATAATAATTTTGTGTATTTAACTCGGATTTTGTGTACTGGATACCGCATCACAATGGTCTCCAAAATGCTCCTTCTATGTAGAAAGATACAGCTTAATGTGCCATCCTATTTATTTGTTGGTTTAAGTGCCTTTAATGGACAGGTCAAAAAACATATTCAAATCATACAGGATAAAGATTATCTAGTCTTAGAGCAAGGGGCTGAAACCATACAAAATTATGATGTGTTTCATGTATTTTGTTTGTACTTCCAGGCAAATACTACGACAGTACTGCAAAACTGGCAATGGCCGATTCCTTTCACACCCTTCCCAATTCGCTACTCACACAACCACATTTCCATCCGACACTACAGCACACACCCTGTCAAAAAGGCATCACTAAATAACAAGGGAATCAGTCGATCAGCTGAGAGCCATTACTTGTATTAAGCAACTGTGGTCTTCTGGGATGTGACACGAAGCAGTCTGGTACATCGGTGCAAACGTCCGTACCTGTCTAGGCACATCGGTGCAAACACCATTACATATCTAACAAACATGGTGTTACACCCAGAAGATGGTAATATTCATAACCACCACTTACAGCAGTGTTTCTCAACCTTTAGTGAGACTGTGGCCCGGTAAATTCTTTTTTCATAAGACAAGGGTCCGGTCCCAACAGATTTACTCATCAGTACCTTACCAATTTTTTTTTTAAGTTCATACATTAAACTAACATAAGTATTAATAATTAATTACGGCATAATCATAAAGAGTACACTTATGTGTACGGTGTGCCACGTTGACAAATATAAAATTACATTTAAATTAGTTATCAATTCCAGGACAATCTCTCATGACCTGGTATAACTGATGCCAGGGCCCGGTACCGGGCCGTGGCCCGGCGGTTGAGAAACACAGACTTAGAGAACCTCAAATCTTGTGCTTCTAACGGTTTTAGTGCAGCACGTTCTCCGCTCATTTGATACTTTTCTATCACTTACTTTCATCATCTACGTTACTTCTACTACCACACCAAAATATTATATTTCTTCAACCAACTGATAAACATCCTCTGATTCTACTAATATATCTGACTATACTAAAATATTATTTCTGTAAGTAATAATAATCTTCATGTAGTTTTACAGATGTATACACACATCACGAAGCATGCGTCTGTACAAAAATATCTGAACGTGCTTGCCACGTTCAAAAAGTCAGGTGAACGTTACATTTAACCGAACCAAAACAGTTTTGTCTACATAGATTCCTACACGACTATTATATTCTCTTACTATAATCTCTATGCTATCATTCTTTATTTATACTATTAAGTATCATTCTCTCATTAGAACAACGTATAAACATGATGTCAGACACACTCTAAAGTTTCAGATTTTAAAGTTACTATAAGCAGTGATATTAGCGAAATTTAATGACATTTAATTTTATGTATTTAAGACATATCACTATAAAATTTGTTATCAATAATATTTAGAAGACAATTATTGCTCATTATCACAAATCTAATTTAACACCTTAGTTCTCCCCCACAAAATAACACTTCTTCAAAATTAACAGTTTAATGACAAACATAGGAATACCTGACACATTTTAAGCGCCGTCTTCTCGCTCATAATGTCCCATTACTTTTACTTGGCACACAAATAATGCTACATGAAAGACCAGCAACAGTACACAATACATTACAACAGAACACCTGTAAGTCATATATGCCTTCTACATGTTTCAAACAGGCTAAGCCATCATCAGGGAGAACAAGTAAAATATAAACTAGAAAGTACTTTGGTGTTACATCAAACTACTGCTGAAGTCATCTGACCTATTACAGAGAATAAATGGACATTAATAAATTGTCGCAAAGCACGTAAGTAGTCACGATATTCCGTCACTAATGTGTTGCTCTATGCCGAAATTAGGACGATCTAATGGCGTTTATCAGTTGGGGATTCCGTTTTTCTGGAATAAGATGCTGCGTCACTGTGTAATCAGATTGTGAGATTTCAAGATAACGTAATCGTCATAAATCACCTTCGAGGGTCAAAATATCCAGCAAACATGAGGACACAACACCGTCTCAAAACATTAGAATCAGACTACCCAGTAATGCTGGATCATACACCAGACAAAGCAAGTGTGTCAGCTACACCAGTGCAACAACCACGAAATTCACACCACGTACAACAATTAAACTTTTAATGCCTACTGGTTATGTGATACAAATTGGGTCTTTTATTTATTATGCGCATCTTTCAAGGGTTAAAGTTCAGTTAAAATAACAATACATGAGGTGTTAAAATGGTGACATATACTATATGTTGTTTGCTCCTAGTAAACTGTTTGCAATATTGTCGTAAGATCAAACGCTCCCAAAAACATCATAGTTTACTGTTGAACAGTCTATATTTCATTTAGCTGCTAATCACACATTAATGTTTCTTAGAAGAATACTGTGGAAGGAAACAAAGAAAGCCTTCAATCAAAAGTGGAACACTACTTTGTAGCTCTCTTTAGGATATCTTAACTGTGTTTGGAGGCCATGATCATGAGACTCTGGAAAATAAACATAATCTAAAACTGCCTACTGTATGCATAATAAACTTACATTTGCTCTCCGAAATACACTGTGTACTGTTTCTCTTTTGTGCAGGATACTGATAGGACCCCACAGCCAATCCCGATGTGGTTGTCATAAAGGAGGACACCAGTACTCCTACAAGCTAACCTGGGTCTTTCAATCCATAAGCCATCACTCTGCAGAACTCAAAATATTATACGACTATAGCGTGTGCAGGTACCACAAATTCTGATGTGTATTCACAGAGATAACATGCAGCACATCAGCCTACAGGTAACCTTACATAACATCTATGGTCTTCAGGGATCTTACAGCAGGTATTTTAGTGGTTAGGTTCCAACATATCCATCCTGAGGTTGAACACAAGGCGAAGAAAGCAACAGTTTGATTCAAAATGTTAGCACCTTTTAATCTACCTACAAGACTGTTGTCTCTATATTCAGCACTGGATGAAAATGAAACTGCATTTGCATAAATAAGTATATATCTGATAGGGACAGTATTGGTAACAGTTATGCTATACTAAGCATCACATTGTAAAGGCATATGGGTGGAGTGAAGATACAGCTCCACGCATGGTTAACCTGGGCACTACATGGAAATGGGCAGCCAGCTGCACACTTCAGCTACTCTCTCACTCTACAAAAAGAACCGTCCGTGCCCACCAAGCACAAGAACAGCTGATCTGTATACTGTGGCAAGGATCCATAAGCCAGTTTGCAGCCTGTCAGCAGTCATCACACAACATTGCATGGCTGCCAACTTAGAATGAAAGTAGGGCAGGAACAGACTATGAGATTATGCAAACAACAGTAGAACAGAGGCTTTGTCATATTGAAAATACCAAAAATACAGTCGTAAGACAATGGCTATGAGGTTCTGGCCATGTAGAAAAAATAGGTAGAACATATATATCATAGAATACATTAGCAATAACATTTAAAAGAAACGGATCTATGATATGGGGCAACAAAGAAAAAGATGGTTGAAACAAGTAGTGAAAAACATCAGGAAGAGAAAAAAGGTGGCAAGAAATCCAAAAAGGAAAGACTGTGGCAAGATGGAAGAGAATGGAGGAGCCTCTTCATCCATCAAGCTGTACAAAACAGAACCAAGGATCTACTCTGCTGGGACTGCCAAAACACAGTAGAGTGTGGAGGAAGGTTAAGGGAGGGTAATGCTGCCTTATGCAGGAACAACAGAGGGACCCTGAGTATGCCGTGGCAGTTCAAACAGGCAACAGTGGAAAAACAAGTGGAAAGTAAAACTGTAACAGTTATCTGCCTTTACTCATTAACTTTTCACCTCTCTCCTCACCACTTCTGCTACTTTCCCATTTCCTTCTTTGCTCTTTCTCTCTCTCTCTCTCACACACACACACACACACACAAACACACACACACACACACAAACACACACACACACACACACACACACACAGAGTCTGTGACACATTTTTTACTATTCCTGAGCAAGTGACTAATATTTGGGCTTGTACAAGTTACCTCAACTTTCCTTGCTGCCTCTCATCAATATTCCTGACTGTACAACTACATTACCAACAGAAGATCCATGTGGAAGTCATACTATGCCAGCTGTTTGTGTTACAGGTAGGCCGAGCGGTAGTACCGCAGGACTGTGATGAAACAGGTTAACAGGATCACTGTCACTGGAACTGGCAGGAAAGTGGCCAGGTTGTAGATGGGGCAGTATGGACACTGACTGCTCCCACACACTTCACAGATGTTCAGCAAGTATGTGTTCAGAGAGTCAAAGATGGTCTCATTGAAACGTTCTGCAACATACAAAGTTCAGTGTAATCAATAAGTACATGTTAAGGGAGTCAAAGACAGTCCTGTTTAAACATTCTGCAACACACAAAAGTTCACTGTAATCATGCTCACTCCAAGTATGAATTATAGGACAACAGTTTGAAGCAAAAATTTGCAACAGCAACATTTAACATTACCCCAGTCCTTGCCACAACACTTATAAATAAATTGCTGTTCATAGACTTATTGATTCAAAGCATCCCTGTTTTCTTTGAAGCCTTAGATCCTTCCACGCTGGAATTAATTCAAGGTGCAGCATGCATAACAATGGGATTTAAAATTAGCCTTCCCATTACAGGCTGGAACAGGCCTGTACGACTCCAGGACGTTGAGGCTCCCAGAATTTCTAGAAAATCAGAGCATGAAGAAGGTAAGGTTGTCAGCCCTAGACACTGGCCACCTTTACCCCCCCAGGTGATAATCCTGGTACTCATTTCTGTTAGAGGCTGAGTCAGCCCCAGGGCCATAGTGCGGCCAGAAAAATTAAGTCAATTTAAAATACAGGATATAATTTTTTTCCACATAAATGTTCATCCCAAAAGAAATAAGAAGGGGGAGTGGGGAGGAACAAAGG
>Ga0123357_10011464_pt1 | contig 11374 bp, 6 predicted proteins | sample TergutEmb28metaG_FD_89873 | JGI IMG/M metagenome (GOLD analysis project Ga0123357, IMG submission 89873) | Embiratermes neotenicus P4 segment gut microbial communities from Petit-Saut dam, French Guiana - Emb289 P4 | ecosystem: Host-associated > Arthropoda: Insects > Digestive system > Gut ...
AAGGTAGCCCGAAACATGTTGAGCAACTTATAAAGGAGAAATAAATATAATACTAAGTGACATCTAGTTGGTTTCTTATTCCACATTGAACTATGATGCACGGTCAACCACACATCAAATTTATTACATACCCTATTATAAAACTATTTTCTGACAGATATCAATATCCACAATCATTTCATAAGCTTCCTACTGATGATATATGCAGCCGGGACAATCATATGTGTTTTAGGGTTTCCACAGCAGTGTAAGTGAAGAATCCAGTGTTCTGCAATGTGACATGGCACTGTTGGATGGGTGGTTTCTGCTGTTTCCTGTTACATGCAACTGATTTTTCTCAGTATGTTTATTTTTGCTAGTACAAATGTAACCATTAGCACACGTTCAAACTCGCGCAGTTTAAGATACATACAAGAAAGAAACAAAACTTACCACAAGAAGGCCTCAACAGAAACAATAACAATAATTTGGCCTTACTGCAAGGTACAGAGGGCATCAGTTATTTACATTCTCTTTCCTGAATCAGAGTCCAGAACTTCATGGTTTACACACACACTTTAAAAAAAGTACAGCACACAGATGCTCACGAAATTTAAAAAACCTGGGTAATTTACACAAGGATTTATGACAATGGCCCATTATACTTGTAGATATAACACCATACATCGGGAGGAAGAGGAGAAGATAGTGTCTTACAAACTGAAAATTACAACATACAGAAATGACATCCTGCTTGCTTCTGATTTTATATCTGCCGCTGTACGTACCAAACTTTTCCAATAAAATTGTTCTTTCCACACATAAGAACAGAACGCATGAAAAAATAAGGGCATATACTTTTCTTAACTTGGTAATAAAAACGAGGGTTTAAATTATGTTGGTATACTGTGCAGTGAACTCTTTCTTGCTCTAAATACAAATTTACTCTTCTGATTTCTTCTCTATCACCTTGCACTTCAGTTTGCTCTAGAATATTTATGTCCGTAGAATTTCTGCCTCTGAGTGTTGATAATACTTCACTGGGATTCTCCTTTTACTGTATCTGAGTTGTATGTCCCAATCTCCTCTTTACTGTCCATATTTTTGACCCTACTAACAGTAATTTGATCATTCTTTGAAAGTAATGACTGAATTTCTTCCACAGTGACAGGAGACTGTAACGAGCAACTGTCGTTAGCATGAATGTTGTGTGACAATTCTATTATGTTCTGAATCACTCCAAGAAAGTTTTTGATGTTAGTCATATAATGCCTTGGAGTAATGAACGGCACTGCACTGTTCACATTGAAATACTTTATTGGGATGAGCAGTTACTTGGTGTGAGATAACACTGCCTGTAGTGGTAACAGTTTCTCCACACTGCACACACAAATACAGGGACTGCTGTGTATGGGTATAGGTTTGATCTGCTTGGACACTTGTAAAGGACTGCTGTTTATTTCTTCAGACTGTGTGTCTCCTATGGAAAGCACAGACGGCTGCAATAAAAATGACTTCAATACACCAGCAGTGTGTTTGACATTGTATTCAGGTCTAGGCAATTCTGAATTAGTTGAATCTTGATACTAAAATGTTTGTTTCCCATGAAGCAATTTATGTGCTAATAATTACAGTAAGTTCAGGGTAGAAAAGTGCCTCTTCTATGCTTAAGATGGAGACAGCAAGTGCCTCACAAATGTTAATGTATGAATAATGCACAACATGGAGATTCTTCATGGACACTGATGTCAGAACCTCAAATTTCACATTGTCATTCGTGTTCCTCTATGTCAGATGTCAGATGTCAGCTATGGCAAAGCAGTACTGGTGCTTGGACTACACTGGTGATTTCTCACATACAACTGCATTCCCATTTCTGAAAGCCAGTACAGTGAAATTGAAAGGGCACCTACATACTTGCATAGGTAAAACATAAAACTTCACTTACTTGTTAGAAGCTGATTCCACCTCTTTTGTATTCATCACAAAACCTAAAGTGCCTTTGAACTTTCCAGTGTGTGTCACGTTCACCGCATCTTTCATCTTCACTACGATAACTTTGAATTTCGGTTTTTTTGTTTTCTGGAACACAAAAGGGAAAAAATTTAGGTAAAGCCAGTCCTTGTGAAGCTGACTGTTGTCAGCTTGTCAAAGAAATTCACATTCTACTAACCCTGAAGTTCCACAACTATGTTCACGAACACACGAGTGTCCACCCTCTGCCACAATAATCTATTCGACACACTGGCATATACTTCTTAGAGACAAATTTTATTGTCCATCTATGCCTACAACTTGTGCATGATCTATTCCTGCACATTCTCACACTAAAATTATGTATGCGTTTCCCATGTCTCCCACACATACTGTATTTTTGATGCATCTCATTCTCCTTGATTTGATCCATATATTATTTGGTGAAGTGTACAAATTCTGATCATCATTATGCAAATTCTCCAGCTTCCTGTTCCTGAATGCATCATAAGTCAAAGCGTCTTCATCAGCAGCAGCTTGCCATCCTCTCGAACTCTTACAGACTGCTACATTTTAGGATGTGATGCTGTCATGCAGTGTGGGAGGTAGGTACCTGAGATTCTAAGGAATGGGATGCCAATCTGAAGTGGGAGGCAGTATGTCCTTTCAAAATGTTGATACCTGCCTATCAAACTACACAGCTTCACATTCCAGGGGACGGCAATCTTCATAGACACTGCCAAGACAAACTAAAATCCTGCATGCTCAATTCATATCCTCCTCTCAGTCTCAAACCAAGTTAAGAAGTCCATAAAAAAAGAGGAAAAATTATTATTTTGTCTATTTTAAACTTAACATTTTTACGCAGAAGAGGGGAAGACATGAGGTTAATGATGTTAGGTAGACTGAAATACAAGCAACCAAGCCATTACTGCCTCAGCCCGAAGTGCTGGAGGTTGAGATGGATATTACTAAAGAGTTGAACACACAAAAATCACCAGGTACTGATCAAATTCCAGCACAGCTGATTCAAGCAGGAGGTAAGGCAGTACATTATGATATACATTAATTTATTTTTTCTACTTAAAATGATGAAGAATTTGTTCAGCAGTGGAATGTGTCAATCACACCTAGAGTGATTACACAGACTGTAGCAATTATCAAGGCATAATGCTATTATCAAAAATATATCAAATTTTATCTAACATTCTTCTGTTATGGTTAACTCCACATGTAGGCAAAACTACCTGAGATGATCAGCACAGATTTCAATGTAAGAGATCATCTACTGATCATTTCTTCTACACCTGTCAAACACTTGAAGACTTCACAAAACCAACATTGAAATCCTTTACTCAAGAAAATGCAGCTGATTTGCAGTGTGGGTAGACTTCCTTTAACACTCACAGGAAAACTTATATATCATTGCACAATGTAAGTCTCTTTAAAAAAATTGCATAGTTTTTCAACCAATACTGGTTGCCATTTGTTACGCTTCGTTTATAGCAATCCTGAAGTCTAATTTATGCACGGTTCTAACAGCTGAGAACACTACAGAAAATAACCGTATTATCGTACGTGCACAAAATGCAACTGCAGTCAGACCAACATATATTTAAGTGGAATACAACAGTCAGTGGCCAGAAGCTAAGGATGGTTGGATTTCCCCAGCCCAGACCACTGCCAAGGTCAAATACATACTCCAAAGCACTCTCTCTACTTAGTGCAGTCTCTGTTTCTCAAAAATTATAATGCTTTTAAAACCAGAAAAATTTCATTACACACCTTTTATGTACAGTAAGTCCCGGAGTTACATAATCAAAACATTCTGAAGGTAATGGTATAAATTCAAAACTACGTAAGTTAAACAATGCTTAAATATGATATACTTCTTACATATATATTCATATCACTGGCTAGGTAAAACTAAAACAAGCAGAGTGAAATGATGAAAATTGTACGAAAGAAATGTCAACATAAACACAAAGTATTACATAAACATACGTACATACTGGATAAACACTGTACATTCTGTACTAACGCTTGTGCAAGTTAAAGGGCCTAAACTGTTTACATAATTTTAAAAAGTACACATGTATCCATATGTCAACACAACCAGACAACCTGCACCCACGTCAATCACGGACTTACTACAGTGCCATAGCATTTGATGATGACTGTTAACATTAAGACCACCAGCTGCTAACCGTAGCCACAGTATTAATACTATGAAGAGCCGTATAAATTCCTGCATGGCACAAATGGCACCCTTCCCACACTGCATACAATTAAAAAATCTCAACTGATGAAAACCTGGCAGTTACCCATGCAGATGTCTCAGCAGTTTGAGAATTATCACTAACTGCTCCAAGATTAACCGTTTGGCACCGGAATTATTTTTTTAAATTTTAGCACACACTGTATATAAAATGTGAATAAAACAGGAACCAAATATGTTAGAATTATGAAACAAACTGCATTTTGAAGAGAAAAAAACAGAGAGTATATACTGTGTTTAAAATATTCAGTACCTATATTTGTTGAATAAATATACAAAATGCAACGTTTAGAGGTTAGCGGTGCGGTACGACCCCTATAGGGGTTGTTAGGTGTCAAAGGGTTAAGCAGCCTCTTTCTCATAATGCAAAATGTGTTACTTCCAATGAAGAAAATAAGGCAGTCACACTTTGACAGGAAGAATTCCAGGATATTTCCAGCCTCTTTGTGTGTAATAAGGTACGCTTCAGCCTGCATATGGATACACCACCCTAGCCACACTGCAATGTAACACCAACACACATCGAACCAGATACAACCCATGAAGTAACTCAACGAATTAGTCGCAAGCTCCTGAGGATGGACGTATTAACATCCGAAACATGCTGAGCACTGAATAAAGTAATAATAAAACAACTGACATCAAGTTGGGCTCTCTTTACTCAACTAAGATATGATTAATTTGCAATGTGTGTACATACCAATGTCACCTTCTTTACAGCTCTACCACTTCGCAGTTCCATGGAGGCCGCTGACGGTTCTGAACGTTGCACGTGATCGTGAATTTGTATATCATATGAGCCTTCCTGTACTTCAGTATTCTGCAGATCATACTCCTGATTGAAGTTATCAGCCTCACATTCTGTCTCATTCACATTTTCTGTGTCCATCTCTGTATTCTGTTCTGTTTGGATGTTTGTATATTCTGCACAATCAAGTTTATCACCAGAGTAACGATCAAAGTTTCGAGCCTCATACTTCCTGTCAACCACACCCTTCACATGCACTTCAGTATTCTGTTCTGTTTTGATGCCCGTATATTCCGTATGGTCAAGTTTACCATCACAGTAATGATCAAAGTCATGAGCCTCATACTTTATTTCATCCAAATGTTTCACCTGTACCTCAGTATTCTGTCTGGCTAATACTGATGGAACTTTTCGATATGCTGTGCGATCAAGTTTACCATCAGTCTCTTCTGAGTTAATTATAACTTGTGTATGATTTTCAAATGCCTGGTCTGCAGAATCTTCATAAATGTTTGAATAGTGCTCCTGTTCTCGTTCCTTCTCCGCAGAAGGTTCAGTATCTGTTGTGTCCTCATCACTGTATATCTGTAATAAAAAACAAAATACATGCACAAAATTATTTGAGAGAGCCTAAGTAAAACAATGGGGGGGGGGACATATCACTAACCCACTGATACAAAATTTTAGAGAGAGAGAGATAGAAAAAAAACACTTTACAAGTCATTAACAGACCAACATTGAAGCAAAAAAATTTTTTTTTTAAAAAATATAAGGACAAGCATTTTTTTTGTGGACACACCATTTTGACAGGTGTGTTTGTAACCTGTCTGGTAATGCGGGAATCATGGTATGACAAACTGCTGTTTCAAGGATATGTGACCAACATTCTCAAATGACTGAAGAACCAAGCAGTGCAAGAACTATAGGAACAGAAATAGCTGTATTCAAAGGAGATATTCTGATAAACAACTGCCCATATAATAAAATTACTGTACCTTACTGCATAATCCACTGGATTAGATCTGATCTTAGGTTCAGATTTTGTATTATATAATATTAAATCGATATATAACTGTACCTTGCTGTATGCACTTACTTTGTGATCCACTTGTAAGCCAAGAATTGTTCTCAGCTTTATATCTGCATCCAGACATCCATGAACAAATTCATGGCACATCTCAAGTTTATAAACACAAGACGTACACAGGGCCACAGGCAGCAAATCTTCTGGGGTCACCTGAAGTGAACAAAGGGTATGAAATGCATCACTTCAGGGATATCAAAAACAGAAATATGAAACTATTCACATGTTTCCATTCTGAAACAATGCATCAGGTCAGTCTTAATCAATGTACTGTGTTCCAGCCAGAGAATGGCACCAGTCTCGCATTGTAAAAAATCTACCGTTTTGAAACCCCAGCAAATGAAAAGGACATGACCCAAAAATGGGCCAAGGCACTACAGTGATGGTGGTGGTAGTGGTGGAGGAGGAGGAGCAGGAAGAGAAGGAAAGAAGAAACAGGAGGAGGAAGAGGAGGATAATTAAAAAAATAGAAGAAATGACATACAGGTGAGAAGGAAAAAAAATCCCAAAGAGTTTTTCTTAGTAAAAGAATGTTTGTAACATCTGGCTGAAGTGCAATATGAACACCTTCAAGGAGAGTCATCCTCGCTGTGTTGGTTAACCAAAGGTAAACAATTATTCAAGGGTATTACCGTCTTAACACAACTATATTGTCAGACACATATAAATATCTCAACTACATGTTTCGGCCCTTATGGCCATCGTCAGGTTGGATACAATATCTGAGGGAAGAACTACAATGTATTGTATCCAACCTGACGATGGCCATAAGGGCCGAAACATGTAGTTGAGATATTTATATGTATCTGATAATATGAACATGTACAAGACAACAGTGGTAGTGGTGGTGGACAGAAAAGAATATAGTAGAACAGAATTTATGTGTTTCCAAAGATCCTTCATATGACAAAGCTAAGGATGTAGAAAATGTCCTAATACAAATCGATACATTTCAAATACAAAGACACATGTATAACAATCACCTGTTTACAATGTTAAAATGTTCATAAAACATACAAGAATAAAAGCAGAGTAACTATCTATTCACAGTGTTAGAACAGAAGGAAAAGTTTTCTTTGAACCACTGCAATTTTATCTTGCACATTTTGGGACAATTTACAGTTTCTATTTCACGTAAATTCTTGTACAGAATATGGCTAAGATAAAATATTATTCTGTAAGTGTCGGGTTAAAACAAATTTATATTGTGATATAAACTCTTGATGATTGCTGGAAGGTTAATGAATAACCTGATTCCTGCATGACACACTCCTCTTTGATAACTAGTGAAGCAAGCATTTGGTACATACACGTCGTATCAATGCCGTGTGCTCACGTCATGAAATCTGAATTAGTCAGGGTTTCTCCATATCACGCACAAGTGTTAATATGGAAATAATCTGCTGGCAAGCACAATAATTTTAAACTTCTTAAGTAATTTCCTACAAGAGATTTTAGTTCTAGTTCCTATGATTATACTAACAGTTTTCATTTGGATGTCAATTATCTTCTTGGAGTCCACCAAATTTCAGCAGAGGAAAATTCCACATGACATAATGGAACAGAACTAACTCTCAACTTTCTACTTGCATCTGTGGTGTGACTGTCCCCAATGCACAGCATACAGAATTTAGTTTTTGGATATATTCCAGGCACTTTCCATTTTAAGTTATAGTCCAGTAGCAGACTAAGAAATATTTTGGATCCTTATATGCCAATTCTTTTATTACAATATGCTATACTTACATCAAGACAAATGTAGCTGTTAGTACAAAATTTCATGGAATTTCAAATTTTGCCAATATTACTCTAAGTTTATTGGCTTCAAACCTATTTGTTTAAGTTACTGAAAATGTCACTCGTAACATTTTAAAATTGCCAATTTCTGTACCAGCACCCGTCACGGTGGTGATGGTAGTTACAGAAGCTGGTATACAAGTTTTATGTGATACATGCATTATACACTGGACATACAGAAGTACATTTATGAAATAAGACATTAATATGAAAATAACAGCAAGCACAAATAGATGAAAGATGTTTTTCATGGTTGTACCACAATAAAGCCAGCCATGACAAAAGCAAGGCAAAATAAGTCTTAAGTCTTCACCACTACAGGCAACAGCACGCAAATCTTGAAAAGCAGCTATTATTATGAACCTTCTACCACACAACAGTAAGTCAGCAATAAAAACAGCATAACAAAATTTGTATAAGTCTTCACCATTATAGGAAGATGTATGTGAATCTTCTCGAGGAGCTGCAATTCCACACCTTGCTCCCCGAACACTGGGACCAGTTCCTCACTTGTACATGCACACACACGACAAAAAAACTCAGTGCGCATTTTTATTGGTTCTTCCACTTTGCTTCCAGAATCAAACTGAGCATCCAATAAGCCTGCACCTTCTGTAAGCATGAAGATTGGGCACAGTTAACACACGTTCATTTCCAGTACTCTGAATATCGTGAATGTGGCTTGGCTTATCACTACTTCGAGACTTGAATTTGAAGACACATAACTGAAGCATTTCAATGCCTTACTTTATTTAGATTTGATATTTATTACACTTTACAGAGAAATGCACAATATTGGCTCTTAGAACACTTACAAAATAATTTTCTTTTGTCCAACAGTGAGGTTAAAGAAAGAGAAGAGCTACGCCTCTTTTTTCCTGGAATAGAGTGGCCAGCGCGTGCCACTTACTAACCACACCCATCTTGGGCTAATGTTAAAGAAAGAGTAGAGCTACACCTCTACTCCCCCTTTGTGCCTTCATGGCAGGTTTTAGGGGTCTACCTTTGCCTCTGTATTATCTTCTCTTCCTCCATCTCCTTCCACAACATTTTAGACAAGTTGAAAATTCAGTCACATATGAAATCTATACAAAATTACTTAACTGCAAACAACATGTAGGAAGAAAGGAAACAACAGAATACTTAACAAATCATAGTATTTTGGTCCAGGAGAGAGATGTGTACAAAGACCACTGAAAAGCTGACATAGAACTGTAAAATGCCACATGACTTGATCCCTGACAGGATAATAGTGAGATATATTAAAAAGCTACCTTTTGTTGACATACCTTCATCCCACTCTGATGGCACATTATATTCTCTATGGCTGTATATAACCTCTGGTTCCTGTTCTACTGGGCTTGGTGACTGCTGCTGTGGTTTCTACAAACAAATAACAGTATGAGTTTCGAAAACTCTGACCAACACTGTACAGACGTCACAAATATCCATTAAGGATATAAGAAGACCTGATAGCCGTACCTTAGTACAGCAGACAGATTTTCCAAATGCATTCCTTATGAAATGCATTACTCTACTCTTGAAGTCCATCTACCGTAGACATAAATCAATTCTTCCCTTCATCAATCTTAATTATCTTGTGCTAAATTAATGTGGCAAAATTGAATGGTATTGAAAACCTGGACACTTTGGAAAGTACATCAGAAACACATGGAATGTTTAGAAATTAGGTGTTGGAAAAGGATGGAGTTTAACTGCACCATTTGTGTCAGAAATGAAGTATTACCAAAAGGCTGGGAAGACATGAATATTCTACATACAATAGAAATGAAGGAAGGGTAAATGGATTGGTCACAGCTTGTGTAGGAACTGGAATCTAAAATACATTATTGAAGGAAAGAGAGGGTAGGAGAGAAGTGATGGGAACATGAGAAAGGAGACATAAGCAAATAATTGACAACCCTAAGGAAAAGATAGGATCCTGGAAATTGGAAAGGGAAGCATGTGACTGCCCTTTATGGTAACTGAATTTGGAAGAGGCTTTGGCCCTGTCATAAGACAGACCACAGAATAAATGAAATTAATAAATTTGAGAAACATATGACTAATGAGGCTAATTCAGACTGTACTAATTTCCTTGTAGTTTCATAAAAAAAAAGTATTGCTGAAGAACATTAGCATGGCACCAACTGTGGCTACATTCTGTTTTCTTTGCATGATGATCAATTATAGAAAAATTAAAAATGGCCTTTTATATGCCTGGTTTTCTGCTGTGGCTGGAGCACTATTCTATTTAAATGCCCACTGTGGGACAGCGTATTAAACTGAACAACTGAGCTAATGGTTAGCCAGCTGCTGATTTGAATACATGGCTTTAAAAAAGAAAATACTGTAATTTGATTTTAACACATCTTAATTAGGAACTAGTACCCTAGAAGGGCTTCATAAATACAAATGTTACATTGTTTGTATCTATGCAACACAACAATGAGAATTAAAAGTTTTGACCCATTTCTACATCATTTGTGAGATCTCACAAACTGATTTATATTTTTTACCTTCTTTTTAAGATTCTGTATTGAAAAACCTGATGATCATCAGCTGATGATCAAAGCATGCAGTACTTAAAATAACAACAACAACAATAATAATAATAATAATAATAATGGACAGTTGTGTCTGACAGGAACATGCTTGTTCACACCAGCATTTATTTTTTAAAAAGCAGCACGTAAACCCCTAATACAAAAGCATCACAGTTTCTATAGAAACCTTTTCACTTAAACAGATATGCGTAACATTCGCTGCACACGTACCAGTACAAATACAACATTTGTTAAGGTACAGTGTGTCCCTATTATTACTGTCCTGAGCATCATATCTGTCATGGAAAGTTGCGGCAGCAGCTATCTATGTGATACAGATGCCACGCTATGTGTGCTGATGAAAGAAACACACTGTGTAACATATATTACATGACAGGCTTTAAAGTCTCAAACTCACCTTTTCAACATAATGATACAAAGTAGGTATTGCGTTTTTCTTTAACTGTCTTCTATTAACATATCCTGGTAGAAAACATTTCTTTTCAAAATGATCTGAGCAAAGTAAATGATGTGCTGAAGACTTAAAATCTGGCTGACAAATGGCATGAACCCACTTCTTACAAAGTTTTGGATTACTTAAAGGAAACCTGTGAATACAATGAACTGTTATAATACATTGTGGACCATTCAAAAACTTCCAGTAATTTCACCATTTATATGATTTTTTTTTGACAGAGAGGCCATCCCGTTCTGTATTATTAAATTTGTATAATATATTATGCATCGTCAATACACAACATACATCAAACAAGATGCAATAATTACAATCAGGTAATACTGGCTACATGTTTCACCCGTGACTGGCCATCTTCACGCCAACTAAGAACTGTACTGTAACTTAATGGTTGCTCTTAGTTGGCCTGAAGATGGCCGGTCACGGCTGAAACATGTAGCCAAATATCACCTAATTGTAATTATTGCATCTTGTTTGATGTATGTTGTGTATT
>Ga0123357_10011465_pt1 | contig 11372 bp, 7 predicted proteins | sample TergutEmb28metaG_FD_89873 | JGI IMG/M metagenome (GOLD analysis project Ga0123357, IMG submission 89873) | Embiratermes neotenicus P4 segment gut microbial communities from Petit-Saut dam, French Guiana - Emb289 P4 | ecosystem: Host-associated > Arthropoda: Insects > Digestive system > Gut ...
GTTGATGCGGGAGTATGTAGAGACGTATAAAAACAAGCCGACGACGGTGGATGACTTTGAAAAACTGGCGGGAAAGGTCAATGGAGAAGATCTGTCGTGGTTCTTCTCGCAATGGATCGATCGGACGGTTTTTGCGCACTATAAAGTGGATGTGGAAGTGGGGGAGAAGCCGGAAGGGGCGTCGGGGTTTAGGGTGAAGGTGACGATTACGCAGCCGGATGATTTGGTGAAGATGCCGGCGGATGTGACGTTGATTGGTGTTGCGGGGGAACGGCAGGTGGTGGCGAACGTGATGCTGGATAAGAGGGAGCAGGTGGTGGAGGTGGTTTGCGCGTTTCGGCCGGTGCAGGTGATCGTGGATGAAGGGGGATGGGTGTTGAAACGTCCCGGGTCGGATAACATTTGGCCGAAGGTTGAGACAAAGACGAAGTGAATGATGAAATTCGCCACAGACAGACACAGACAGCCTCGGACAGATTTTCTGGTGGTGTTGGTGTTATTGGTTATTGGGATGATGGGCGTGGCGGCACGGGGGGCGGATGTGGAGGGGCGGATTGTGTCGCTGGGGATTGGAGGGGCGGGGGAGAAACAGGGGTTGTATCGGGCGGGGACGTGGGTGCCGGTGCGGGTGCATGTGGAGAATCGTACGGGTCGGCAGTTTGTGGGGCGTCTGGGCGTCGAGCAGCCGGACCTGGATGGGGATAAGGTGATGTCGATCGGTGGGGAGGTGATTTTGCCGGCGGGGGATGTGGAGGGTCGTGATGTGTGGCTGTATTACTGGCCGCGGCCGGATGAGAGGTTGGAATCGCCGCTGTCGGTGGTGGTGATGGAAGGGAAGGCGGTGGGCGGTGGTGGTGGGTCGGTAGTGGGGCGGATCACGCAGCCGGAGGATGGGGAGACTATTCGTCGTGAGCGGGGTTTGAATCGTCAGCGGTGGGTGGTGGTGCTGGGCGGGCAATCGATGGGATTCGGGAGCTTTTTTCAGGCGATCGGCGGAACGCAGCCGGTGGCGTTTTCGTGGGTGCCCTCGCCGCGGCAGTTGCCGGACAACGTGCTGGGATATGACGGTGTGGATGTTCTGGTCTGGCAGGCGGATGAGGTGAGAGTTTCGGATTTCGGGGCGAGCGAATTTCAGTTGAAAGCGATTCTGGATTGGGTGCGGGCGGGCGGGCATTTGGTGATTTCGGTGAGTCGGCAAGGGGCGGAGTTGCGTGGCGTCGAGAAGTTGAGGGCGGCGTTGCCGATGGAATTGACGGAGACGCGAGAATTGGCGGTTGGCGATTTGTCGTGGTATCCGGGGCTGAGGATACCCGCTGGGACGCCGTTGCGAGGTGAGCGTCTTTTGCAGGCGGTGGGGAAACAGAAGTCCGGGGTGAGGCCGGTGTCGGGAGGAATGACAGGGGTTTTCGCGGAGCATCCGTTTGCGGTGACGGGATTGTATGGTCAGGGCGCGGTGACATTGATCACGGTGGACATGGGGAATCCGACGTTGGGACAGATGTTGTCGGCGGAGGACTGGTTGAATTTTTGGACGCAGGTTTGCGGCTGGTCGGGCCAGTCGCCGACGTACCTGATCAGCCGAGCGACGTACGAACGTGCAGCGAAAAAAGCATCGGAAGAAAATCGTCCGGACCCGGTGGCGACGCCGGCGGATTTGCGGATGGGAGAACGCATCTCGTGGGATGTGGACGTCCACGAAGTGACGGCCACTCGCACGCTGGTGGCGCTGTTGTTTTTGGGATTGTATTGGCTGGCGGCTGGGCCGATCGGGCATCTGGTGCTGCGGCGATACAAGGTGGTGCACTGGAGCTGGTGGGTGTTCGGCGGAACCGTGCTGGTGGCGGCGGGAGTGGCCGGCGGCGTGGTGACCTATTTACAGTTGACGAATTATGACCTGCGGCACAAAACGGTGGTCAGGGGAACGGTTGGCAGCAAGGATGTGACCGTGACAGGCTTTTACGGAATCTTTGCGCCACGGAGCGGGCAGTTGACGGTGGCCTGGCCGGAATCGGCGAGAGGGAGGTTGAGTTATTTGGCGCCGCTGTGCACGGGTGATGCCGATGAGATCAATTCGTATGCGGATCCACAGAGTTATGAATTGCTCAATGAGAAGCCGGGTGAGGCGAAGGTGGTGTTTCGCAATACGCTCAAGAAGCTCGAAGGCCGCTGGACGGGAGAGCGGGAGGGAATTGTCGGGCAGGCGGCGGTGACGGGCGGGTATCCGCCGACGCTGGTGGGGAAGCTGGAGAATCGGACGGGCTACGATCTGAAGCAGGTATTGATCGTGGTGCATGCGTTTTCCGGGAGGGCCGGGCAGGGGACGGGGTTTGTGTTCAAGGTTGGGCAATGGCCGAAGGGCGGGACGATTGATCTGGCGACGGACGCGAAGATTCAAATGGTGGACCGTATGGTGGCGCCGTTGGAGAACATTCTGCGAGCGCTGGCGTATACGCAGGCGACGGGGCATGTGATCAAAGGCGTCATGAGTGGCGGCGGCGAACTGAGCGAGATGGACAGGAAGAGCAAGGACGGGATTTTGCCGGAGATGCTGGATGTGTTGCTGGATGCGTGGCGGCTGGATCCGCTGAGCGTTCCGGGGCGCATCGAGCCGTCGCGGGGGCTCACGCGGACGATGGATTCCACGAAGTCGCTTTATGCGGCCGGTGCACTGATCGTGGCGAAGGCGGGGGATATTGACAAATCGGAATATGTCAAGAGCCCGGTGCCGATCACGGTGAACGATCATGTGGTGGAGGGGAAGGGGGAGATTTTGTTTACGTGGGCGTTGCCGTTGGAGGGCAGTGCGAAAGGTGGCGGGATGTTGGGGGAAGAGTAAAAGTTGTAAAGTTAAAAGTTAAAAGGAAGCTAAAAGTGAGAAAGTTAAAAGTTAAAAGGAGTTTCGAGGCTTCGTACAAAATGAAGTGGCGTGCCTTTTACCTTTTACCTTTTAACTTTGCAACTTTTAACTTCGAGGTGATGGTATGAGCGTGACGATAGAGACGATTAATTTGACGAAGCGGTATAACACCGGGGGGACGGTGCTGCTGGCGCTCAATAATTTGAACCTGACGATCGAGGAGGGGGATTGTTTTGGGTTTATTGGGCCCAACGGTGCGGGGAAGTCGACGACGATCAAGATATTGGCGACGCTTTTGCAGCCGACGTGGGGAGAGGCGAGAATATGTAATCATGTGGTGGGTTATGAATCGCGGCGGATTCGGCCGTTGATTGGGTATGTGCCGGATTCGTTCGGGGCTTATGAGGATATGGTGGTGCAGGAGTATCTGGAGTTTTTTGCCGCCGCCTACGACATCAATGGGGCGAAACGCAAACAGATGGTGGAAGATGTGCTGAGCCTGACGGACCTGGCGTACAAGCGGAACGCGATGGTGGATTCTCTCTCGAAGGGGATGCAGCAGCGATTGAGTTTGGCGCGGGTGCTGCTGCACGATCCGAAGGTTTTGCTGCTGGATGAGCCTGCGAGCGGTCTGGATCCGCGGGCACGGATTGAGATTCGGGAGTTGCTCAAGGAATTGAAGAAGATGGGCAAGACGATTTTGATCAGTTCGCACATTTTGCCGGAGTTGGCGGATTTGTGTAACAAGGTGGGGATCATCGAGCGAGGCGAACTGGTCTTCGCGGGGACGGTGGAGGCGGCGGTGCGGAAGGCGTCGATGGGACAGGTGCTGCACGTGGCGGTGTCGGAGCGGACGGCGGATGCGGCGAATCTGCTGCGAGCAACGCCGGGAATCGCAGGCGTCGCGGTAGACGACAACGTGATGCACGTCACGCTGAACACGGATGTGACGGATACGAGCTTCATTGCGTCACGGTTGGTCGGAGAAAATTATCGCGTGATATTGTTGCGCGAGGAAGAAGTGAATTTGGAGACGGCGTTCATGCGGCTGACCAAAGGAGTGGTGCAGTGAAATTCGAATTTCGAATTTTATTTGAGGCATTACGGTGACAAGTAGTTTATTACGTCTGGCGATATTTAATCCGATTCTGCTGCGTGTGGTCATGGCGGGCGGGCGGCGGCTGCGGCATGCGTTTGTGCGGTGGGGGTATCTGGGGCTTTTGATCATGGTGCTGCTGGTGGTGCAGCTTTCCAGCGCGGCTGGGGAGAGGGCGCTGTCGGACCTGGCCAAGGCGGCGTCGCAGGTGTTTTCGGCGATTTCTTATGTACAATTGGCGATGATTTGTTTGCTGGCGCCGGTGTTTTGCGCGGCGGCGATCACGCAGGAACGCGATTCGCAGACGTACAACATTCTGCTGGCGACGCCGTTGACGAATTTGCAGATCGTGTTGGGGTCGTTGTTTTCGCGGTTGTATTACGTGGTGGCGTTGCTGCTGTCGGGGTTGCCGGTGTTCGCGATCACGTTGTTGTACGGCGGGGTGACGGGGCAGTCGATCATGTTGTCGTTTGCAATTGCGATGTCGACGGCGTTGTTTACCGGGTCGCTGGCGATTGCCATCGCGGTGTTCCGACTGGGGTCGGGGAAAACGGTGTTCTGGTTCTATGTGTTCAATGCGATCTATCTGGTGGCGGTGTATCTGGCGGATCAGTTTTGGCTGAGCGGGGTGAAAGGAGGTGGGGGAACGACGGTATTGACGGGTATCCATCCGTTTTTGGCACTCAAGTCCGTGGTAAGTGCGACGGCCTATCCGACGCCGGAGCCGGGAGCCGTGGCGGATCACATGCTGCTGGCGAAATGGTACCTGCTCTACCCGGCACGGATGTACGTAGCGATCACGACGGTGGCGAGCCTGGCGATGGTGGTGCCGTCGGCGATCGTGCTGCGGCGGATCGCGCAGGTGTCGGATGCGGGGTTGTGGGCGTTTCTGTGGACGGTTTTGCGGCGTGGTAAGGAAGGGCGGACTCGCCGAGCGCGAAGCGTGTGGCAGAATCCGGTGGCATGGCGAGAAGCGGCGACGCGGGCAGGATTCTCGGGACGAGGACTGATGCGCTGGCTGACGATTCTGGTGGGCCTGGCGGCGGCGCTGGCGGTCATGTACATGTATCACACGAAGAAGCTGGACCTTCATTGGGCGCGGATGATATTGATGGGGCTAGTGATCGTGGAGTTTTCGGTGTCGCTGCTGGTGGCGACGAATACGTCGGCGTCGGCGGTGACCAAGGAGCGGGAGAGCCAGACGTTGGACCTGCTGCTGGTGACGCCGATCACGTCGCGGTATTACATCTGGGGGAAGTTGCGTGGGTTGGTGAGTTTCATGCTGCCATTCGCGGCGGTGCCGACGATCACGATGCTGATCGTCGTGGTGTACGATGCGGTGCGGACGATGATGGGAGGGAGTGGGTGTGGGGGAGAGTGGGTGGTGTGGCCGGAGACGGTGCTGACGATGCCGCTGTATTTGACGGCGATCATGGCGTGGGCGTGCATGCTGGGATTGCAGTTGTCGCTGAAGTGGTCGCGGACGATCGTGGCGGTGATGGCGTCGGTGGGGGCGCTGGCGGGAATCTGCGCGGTGCTGGGCGTTTGCGGTTTTGCGGCGGCGGGCAGTTTCGGGCCGGTGGGGCCGGTGGTGGGAGCGATTTCGCCCTTCACGACGATCTGCATGCTCATTTATCCCGGAGAGTTCATGCAGACGGCGTTCGGATCGGGCAAAGTCTTCGAGATTGGCACGAGTGCGGAACTGGGCGGACACGTTACGGTGGCGGTGTCGATCCTGGTGGCGTCGACGGTCTACTGCCTGGCAATCTGGGGAATGTATCGGTCAATGGTGAAAAACTTCGACATGATCATTCGGAAGCAACATCAGTGAAAAGTTAAAAGTTATAAAGTTAAAAGTTAAAAGTCGAACGTTCGCCTATCGGCTCGCGGCTAAACTTTTAACTTTTAACTTTGTAACTTTTAACTTGGTACGTAAGGATGACAAGATGAATATTGCTGTGATTGGTCCGCATCCGGATGACCAGGAATTGGCGATGGGGGGGACGATTGCGATGCTGGTGGGGGGCGGGCATCGGGTGACACTGGTGGACATGACGACGGGGGAGCCGACGCCGTTCGGGTCGGAGGAGATGCGTGCGAAAGAGGCTGCTGCGGCGGCGAAGGTGCTGGGGGTGCAGCGTGTGGCGGTGGGACTGAAGAATCGTGAGGTGGTGCATTCGATTGAGGCGAGGCATCGTGTGGCGGCGGTGTACCGTGAACTGCGGCCGAACGTGCTGTTCGCGCCGTACGGAGACGATGCGCATCCGGATCACGTCGCGGTGACGCGAATTGCGGAGGATGCAAGGTTCGATGCAAAGTTGACGAAGTCGGCGATTTCGGGGGCACCGTGGTACTGCAAGCGGATCATTTATTATTTTTGCACGCACCTGCGGATTCATTTCCCGGCAAGCTTCTGCGTGGACGTGACAGGTCACTGGCAGAAGAAAATCGAAGCGATCAATTGCTATCAATCGCAGTTTTACACGGGTCGCAGCGGCTCGGATCACGGCTCAGTCGTGCGATACGTCACGACGATCGGCCAATATTTCGGCGGAACGATCAACCGCGGATATGCCGAGCCGTTTTATGCAGAGGAGATGATAGGATTGCAATCGCTGGACGGTCTGGTGGTGTGAGGAGGGGAGCGGCGCACCGCGTGGTAATGCGGTGATTTGGGAGAGAATTGTGCCAAACCATCGCATTACCATGCAGTGCTCCTCGGTGCAATTTATTTTTCATAAAAATAGGATTGGTCGATGCCTTTCATATAGACTTCTCGGTCATTGATTTGATCGGTCAAGGCGGAGCGTAGGAGTTCCTGGATTTCGAGGGATTTGACGGGGCTTCGTTCCATGGCGCTGAGGTAATCTGATTTATCCACTTGCCGCCAATCGACGCATTTTTTTAGGGATTTTTTGAGGATGAAGTCGAGCCAGATTCGGGTGGCTCGGCCGTTGCCTTCGCGGAAGGGGTGGGCGATGTTCATTTCGACGTATTTGGCGATGATGTGTTCGAAGGTGTCCTCGGGCATGTTTTCGATTTTTTGCAGGGCTTCGTGGAGATACATTGCGGCGGCAAAACGGAAGTAGCCTTTGGAGATGTTGACGGTGCGGATTTGGCCCGCGAAGTCGTACAGACCGCCGAAGAGGTGGCGGTGGATGTCGCATAGGCCACGTACCGTGCCGACTTCGATTGCGTGGATGGCGCCGCTGTCGAAGAAGGCGTAGGCTTTTTGTTTGCTTTTTTCGTCGATTTCGTTTTCGGTCATGAGGGCATTATACACGGAAAAAGGTGGGGGCGAGCGAGCGTTGATCTTCGATCAACGGCTAAACTTGTAGTGGAAGGCGGATTGGTGGATACTGCGTTTTTCAAATCGAGGTGAGGAATATGACGGAACAAAACGTTTCATCGGTGGAAGCGACGCAGCAGGCACAGGCGGTCGGGGGGGCGGAGGCGAAGCTGCCGCGGATCAATATTTTTTTCAAGACGGTGGCGGCGCTGGCGGCGTCGGATTTGCATGTGAAGTCGGACGCGGTGCCGCGGGTGCGGATTGGGGGGATGCTTAAAACGCTGAAGATGGAGCCGCTGTCGGGGGAAGAAGTCGATGCGATGGCGTTCGAAATGATGAATGAGGAGCAGCGGCAGAAGTTCCACGATAATGGGACGCTGGACCTGGCGTATGCGATGAACAAGACGGAACGCTTCCGCGTGAACGTGTTTCGTCAGCGCGGAACGACGTCGATCGTGGCAAGGCGTATCAATCCGAAGATTCCGAACTACCAGGAGTTGCGGTTGCCGGAGGTGCTGGGAAAAATCGCGGATCGAGAGCAGGGGATGATTCTGCTCTGCGGGATTACCGGCTCAGGCAAGTCGACAACGATCGCGGCCATGATCGAGCAGATCAACCAGACCAAGAGCGTGCACGTCGTCACGATCGAAGATCCGATCGAATATACTTACGTGGATAAGAAGGCGCACATCAATCAGCGGGAGATCGGTTTGGATGTGATCGATTTCGAGTCGGGCATTCGGTCGATGTTGCGTGAGGATCCGGACGTGCTGCTGATCGGCGAAATGCGGGACCGCCTGACGTTTCAGGCCGCGATGCAGGCGGCGGAGACGGGGCACCTGGTCTTCTCAACGATCCACGCCTCGAGCGCATCGGGCGCCATCACTCGCATTCTGGAACTGTTTCCCAAGGACCAGCACTCGAACATCCGGCAGGTTCTGGCGGCGAATATCGTGGCGATCATCTATCAGAAACTGGTGCCGGCGCTGGATCCGAAGATCAAGCGCGTGCCCGCGGTGGAGGTGATGCTCAATTCGCCGTCGGTGCGGAAGTACATCCTGGAGGAACGCGAATCGGAATTGACATCGGTGATCCGAAACGAACGAGGGACCGGCATGATCGACTTCAACGATATGCTGGCAGACCTGGTGACTGGCGAAATTATTTCGTCGAAAGAGGCGTTGGCGTCGTCGCCGAATGCCGATGAGCTGCGGATGCGAATGAAAGGGATCAAGACGTTTTGATTTGGTGATCTGGTGATTTTTAATTTGGCAATTGGATGGCACTTCCGCATACGCGACAGCGCCAATCACCAAATCACCAGATCACCAAGTTCTGTGGGCTTGAATAAAGGCGGGTTTGTGACGATCATGCGGAGACGTTCTGGTTGTTCGAAAATGGATGGCGCATGTTTGATTATTTGAACTTGGTGTATTGGTTGATCGCGTTGGCGTCGCTGCTGGCGTGGGCGCGGTTCAGCACGTTTGTGGCGGGTGATGTGGAGACGGTGCTGGTGGATCAGCCGGAGCTGGGGTGGAAGTTGGGGACGCTGGGGGCATTGTTGGCGATGATGATGGTGTGGGTGGTGATGCCGTCGTTTTGGGTTGCGTTGCCGGTGAATGTGGTGATTGCGGGCGTGGTGCTCGGGACGTATTGGTTTTTGCGGGTGAAGACGCTGGGGCCGTCGGGTCATTTGTTCCGAGGCGCGTTGGACACGTTTACGCGGGCGACGGGTACGCTGGAGAACCGCAGGAACGCCAATCAGGTGCAGTTGGTGTATCTTCGGGGCGACGATCAGCCGCTGCCACTGCCGCATCGTGACGATCCACTGGCGGCGGGACTGGCGACGGCGGATGAGATATTGATTCAGGCGCTGGTCCGGCGAGCGGAGCAGATCGAGATGATCCCGGGTGGCGGGGGAGGGAATTATTCGTTGGGAATGTTGGTCGATGGAGTGGCGTACAATCAGCCGCCGTTGGCGAGGACGGTTGCCGAGTCGGCGATCCAGGCGTTCAAGGTGATGTCGGGTTTATCGGTGGAGGAGCGGCGGCGGCCGCAGACGGGGAAACTCAAAACCAGGGATGCCAGCGGAGTGATCACGACGTGGACGGTCCGCAGTTCCGGTTCGACGGCCGGTGAACGGCTTACGATCGCGGCAAACGAACAGGGGCGGTGGAACATGAAAATGGATGCGCTTGGACTGACTTCCGATCAGCTCAAAGATGTGAAGACCGTGACGGCGGATACGCAGGGAATCGTGCTGGTCGCTTCGCCCAAAGGACATGGACAGACCAGCATCCTCTACGCGTTCATGCGGCAGCATGATGCGTTCATGAACTCGCTTTCGCTCTTTGAAACGGATCCGAAGGCGGAGATCGAAGGGGCCACGACGGTGAAATTCGAAGGGCGTGGGAGCGACCAGACTTATGCCAAGGCGCTCCAGTCGCTTTTTTTGAAGGACCCGAACGTGGTGCTGGTGTCACAGGTGGGCGATTCGCAGACGGCCGACACGATCTCGCGTTTCGTCGGCGAAGAAAGCGCCCACGGCCGGCGCGTTTACGTCGCCCTGACCGCCAAAGACGCCATGAACGCCCTGCAACAGTGGGTCTCGCTGAACACCGACAAGGCCGCGTCGATCGATTCGCTCCGGATGGTCGTGGCAGGCCGTCTGGTGCGAATCCTCTGCCCGACGTGCAAGATTCCCTATCAGCCCGACGAGTCGACGCTCAAGAAGCTGAATTTGCCGCTGGGTCGGAATCTGCAATCGTTCAAGGCGAACACCGCTCCGATCGTGGACAAAAAAGGCAACCGGATCATTTGTCCCGACTGCGGCGGCACTGGCTTCCACGGGCGCACAGGCATTTTTGAAGTCATGGTGATCAATGACGAGATGCGAAAGGCGATGAAAAACAACGCCAACGAATCGCAGATCAAGGCGATTGCGCGGAAGAATCACATGATCCTGATGACGGAGCACGGCATCCGGAAGTTCGCCACCGGCATCACGGCGATCAACGAAGTAACACGCGTGATGAGCGCTGACAAACCGGCGAAGGCTGGACGATAAGTTTTAATCTGGTGATTTGGTAATCTGGTGATCTGGTGATTTTGAATTTGGCAATTGAATGGCATTCCCGCATACGCGACATCGCAACTCCCCAGATTACCAGATTGCCAAATCACCAAATCCAAATGGAGTGATTGATGTTATTGAATTTCATCGTGCTGCTGGTGATTTTGGTGGCGACGGCGTATTTCGCGACGCAGGGACTGCTCTCGTCGCTGCTGGCGTTTGTGACGGCAACGTTTTCGTCGATCCTGGCGATGGGGATGTTTGAAGCGTTGCAGGGGACGGTGGCGGGGTATTGGCCGCACCTGGCTCGCGGCGTGGCGTTCCTGGCGGTGTTCACTGTTGCGTTTGGAGTGACTCGGTTTTGTGCGGACTATTTTATTCCCAAGAACATTAAGCTGCCGAAGTTGATCGATTCGGCGAGCGGCGGCGTGCTGGGATTTTTCGCGTCGCTGGTGATTGTCGGAACGTGTCAGTTGGGCGTTGGGATGCTGCCGGTGCATACGACAATCCTTGGCGTTGGCGGAGATCAGGAGTATCCCACGGAGGCGAGGATGCAGGGCTCAAGACAGGGGGAAGTGGTCTCGAGCGATGGGATATCGATGTGGCCGCAGCGATTCACGCTGGCGATGTGGAACGGAGCATCGGGTCGCGGGTTGGGCGGAGACGGGGCGTTTGCGGCGGTGCATCCGGATTTGCCGATGGAATCTTACGGGTATCGCAATGTGACGCAGTACGGTTCGAATCCTGCGCTACCGGCGGATTTGCTGAAGGTGGAAGGTCCGTACATGTCGAGCGATCCTGTCTTGATGAAAAAGGCCAGCATTGAGGCGGGCTCGCAGGCTGCGGTGTTGCGGCTGGTGATTGACAAGGGCAGTGACTCGCCGCACATTTCGTGCGACACAAGCGACAGCATGTTCCGGATCACGCCGACACAGGTGCGACTGGTGACGGACAAAGGAGGGGGGGGGGGGATAAGTCAGCGTTTACCAATCGTATTTTTGGTGAAGGGGACGACGTTCGAGGTGAGGCCGTTGGGTGTCGGCGATACGGGGGTCGA
>Ga0123357_10011467_pt1 | contig 11371 bp, 6 predicted proteins | sample TergutEmb28metaG_FD_89873 | JGI IMG/M metagenome (GOLD analysis project Ga0123357, IMG submission 89873) | Embiratermes neotenicus P4 segment gut microbial communities from Petit-Saut dam, French Guiana - Emb289 P4 | ecosystem: Host-associated > Arthropoda: Insects > Digestive system > Gut ...
TCGGGCATTAATACAGCCATCATCAGGAGCCTGCGACTTTTCTATTGTATCACCACATTGGTCGTGTGTTCTTGTTTCGATGTGTGTTGGAGTTTCGGTGTGGCTGGGTTGGAGTGGTATCCGTGTAGGAGGCTTCATCCTGCTACATGGATACCACCCCAACCCAGCCACACCGAAACTCCAACACACATCGAAACAAGAACACACGACCAATGTGGTGATAAAATAGAAAAGTCGCAGGCTCCTGATGATGGCTGTATTAATGCCCGAAACATGTCGAGCATAGAAGAAGTGAAATAAAACTTAGTAAATTGTTGGTAAATGGTTGCTTAAAGGTTAACAAGTGAACCCACCTACATTCACTAAACACCAGCAATAAAAATACAAAGTAACATAAACAAGGCATTAGAAGCATGGACATGTACGTTTAATAGCACACAAACACTTTGTGGAAAGTGTACAGACACTCTAAGGGCTCAAAGGCTGGTACTGGCCCCAAGGGTTATTATCGATGCCGACAGATAATAGCCAGAAATCTTGGGAAACACCGTCTGACAAGACATCGGTCAGTTCTGCCAGCAAATCGGACTTCCTCAGGTCCTTGATCGTGATCCCTGGCAATGCAACTTTAGTTGTAGCAGACAGAAGCGGATGAAGGCGAGTCCTCGGCGCCTCAAAACAGAGACCTTCGGCTAAGGGAGCACACACCTACAGAAAACAGGCATGTTTGGAGGTCCTGAGGTTAGCTACCACCAAACTTACTCAGTGAGGGACTGGTTATCAATCCTGAGGACACCTTACCCAACTCAGAATCTCCAGAGGAAGCACAGGACTGATCAGTTAGAAGACTGAATAAGCATTGGCACAGGCAGCTGTAACTCTGGAGACAGAACGGATCAAAGGGTCCAATCCTTGAGGTTTATGATGATGATGACAAACACTCTAAAGCCATAAGGCATGACAGCTATCAGCCCCACTGAACGAAACACAGAGACTGACTGATCTAACATTGATGTACGCAATAGCATAAGAGTGGGGGAAGCCAACTAAGCAGGTGCATGGTCTCGTCAACGAACCAGTAACAAAAAAAAGTCAAAACATTCATATGAAAATGGGTGATTATGAAAGGTCACAAAATCCCAAACATTGAGACTCTGCTACATAGATATTTAAAGTGCACAGTACTGCAAATAAAGTGACAACATCTATGGCAACTGTAGGTGAAGATTAAAAACTATGGATAACAAAATCTGCCGTCAGTCATACACTCGTGAGCTGTTAGTTGGTTCCTAATCCATTTTATGACATACCCAGATTATATAAAGTTCACCCTATAGCAGGCCACAAAGGCAGTTACAGCCATACAGCTCTACTGCTTCCTAAACCTTGGCGCTACTGGGGTGGGTAGTCATTGCCGTGCCCCAATCACTTGACCCCTAGGAATGACCCAGTATCCTTTATACAGCAGGCTGGGTGGGCTCCAGGGATAATCTGGACAGGTGTGGAAAATCTCACCCCCCACTGGGATTTGATACCCAGATCATCAAGCCCAGAGTGAGTTGCTATACCAACTACCTTAACCTAGCCCATAAAATCACAGGCAAAATGGTATAATGAGTAATAATGGATTGTGACAGATGGACACAGGGCTTTCCAAAGTTATACAAATTTGAAGACAATCAGTATAGTACTCACAGTGATGGTATATTCAATAGTAGAAAACATTGGAATGAGCTCAGCTGGTTGATGCTGTTCAGAAATTGCAGCATATTGCGGAGGAAACTGAAACGAGACAAAATTTCAGGTTATCCAATTCTTACTCACTAACTATCTTACTATACATCATGCAGCAGGAAAAATGGTGGTAAAATATAAATTACTTTAAAGTGATAAAAACAAGCAAAGAAATATGGTCTGTGCATTATTTAAAGACACTGTGAACTGGTAAGATTACACAGCACTAATGACATGATGATGAATGACAATGGGGCATTGGTGAAATGATATTGACAGGTCAGGTCAGGTCATGTCATGCCATGAGTGGCACAGAGGGGGGAGCAGAGGTATAACTCTACTTGTTCTTAACCTAAGCATTAGATGGTGGTGGGTAGTCAACACCACACCCCAGCCACTTGACCCCATGAAGAGATGCAGTACCCATTGTACAGAAGGCTGGGTGGGACACAAGGTTGAGCTGGACAGGTACAGAGAAAATTTCTTGACCTCACTGGGGTTCAAAGCCCAGACTAACTAGCCCATAGCTAGTCACTATATCCCTACACTATCCTGGCCCCAATACTGACTGGAAAAACCTAAGTACCTGGAGAAAAACCTGTGTCAATGCCACTTTGCCCCCCCCACAATCACACATGCCCTGACCTGGAAATTACCCAGGGATTCTACAGTGGCAACTGCCTGAGTCATAGCACGGCCTCAAGGCTTTGTATGACTCGGCTAAAAAGAAGGGCAGTGGTATTCTAAAAGGTAAAGCGTTCCCATTACAGGCCCGGTGTGGCCCAGAGGGTGGGTATAGGTATAGCTCTACTCTTCAACGACTGCAGCACTAGAAGGGGGGTGAGTGGTCAGCAGCATGCCCCGGCCACACTTTACCCCAGGAAAGACCCGGTACCCATTGTACAAGAGGTTGGGTGGGTCCCAGGGCCAGTCTGGACAGGTGGAAAATCTCGTCCCCACCGGGATTCGATCCCAGGCCGTCCAGCCCATAGTCAGTCACTATACTGACTGAGCTACCCAGCCCATGGCAGAGGTATGCTAGCACTTATAAACTGCTTTTTCCTTGATACACACCTGTAACTCCTCAACAATAGTGACATCTTGCATGCACATACGAAAGCTGTTTTACTCTACGGCTGTGAAACCTGGAAAAACTTGAAATATAGAACAACTAAACTGCAAGTCTTTATCAATAAAAGTCTGAAGAAAATACTCAGAACTTTCTGGCCGGACCAGATAACAAATAACGAGTTGTGGAAGCGCACGATACAACCAAGAATAGATTTGTAAATCAGGAAATGCAACAGGGGATGGCTGGGTCATACACTGCAGAAACCGATAGATGACATAACCGGACAAGCCCTAGAGTGGAACCCACAAGGCAAACGGGGCAAAGGGAGACCGAAGAATACGTGGCGAAGTACAGTGCTTGAAGAAGCTAAAGGAGTGAAAAGGACCTCGGCAGAAATCAAGTGCGACGCCAAGAACAGAGTGCGGTGGAGGATTCTTGTGGATGCCCTATGTTCCGCAGCGGAATGCTGGGACTATTGATTGATTGATTGATTGATTGCATGCACATACAAAGAACATATTTCTCTACATTTTAGGAGCACCAAATTTTAAACAGACCAATGAATAACAAATGAGGTGAACAGCTGAACAACATCAAAGGAATGTATGATTCTTTCCTCTTTCACTAACAGGAAAAATTACAAATTAATAAATCAACACATACTTACAGGATTCCTTTGTAAGCAAAAATTGCACACCCAGAGTTTGGCACGATAGTCCACTTGGCACAAAGGATTGAGAATAGCTCTACATGTGTTCCGGGTGCACAGAACCGGATCATACTGAATTGGAGGCAAATCTGAAACAAAGCAACAGTATTGTGCCAAAATGTCCCCGACATGACACGACTCTCTGAAGCCACCTATCAATAAATACTACAAACTGCGGTTTTACTTCTCCTGCACTTATGGGCTACGTATGGTGTTTATCGACACAAATCCCATTACAATGAACACCATCTGACCTGGTCGCTCCTTTAATGGTTGATACAGACAGCCAAGTGGTACAACCAGACGTGTTGTTTCTATTCGACTTGAAGGCCAAACATTCCAGGTAAAACGCACACCATCACGGTCCTCATTCTGCTGGATGAATTCCTCGTAAGTTGTCATCCTTTAAAAATAGGAAACGAAAAATGACAAAATATGTACCATTCAGAAGAACATTTCAAAATCTTTCAGCAAAAAAATTAGGTTTTTGTTCCAGCCAAAAGTAACTGCCCACAGTCTCTTTATACCAGACATAAAGGAAAATTCATAAAACTCCAAGGTAAGACACAAACCAAAAGGAATATTACCATCAAGTCGTAGCGTATGTATTAATTCACACAAAAATAAAACGAACATTTTACTTAAATTTAAACTTACTGGGACGTCATATTATAATGCAATATAAATGTAATTACATAATTTGTATAACTATAGCCATGGTACGATAACGTAGCATAGATGACGAACATCTTTATTTCTTGAAGATAGTCATCCTTAGTAAATTCTTCTACAGAGAATGGAGCTAAAAGAGAATTTTTAATGCAGTCTTGCAACGAGTATTGGGCTCGGGTTAACGTTTTGGTACAATTTTTTCGAAAAATTATATTGTGCACACTTTACAATTACACTACTTTCAATACTCTTACGAGAACTAATACCACTATAATGTAATTCAACAAAATCAAACATATTGACAGTCCGTTCTTACCTGCACGTTTAATTCGTAGGTTACGAAGAAAAATAAAAGCTAAACCACAGTAATGTCGACTCGTATACAACGCATGTGGCATACGATTATGCACATACGTTAATTACTAAGTCCATTAATCTTTATTCTACTGAACACTCTACACATGAACCCTACTCACCTGACGACCAACTTTCGTGGAAGTGGCCACCGTCAGTAGCACTCCACGTCATCGACTTTAAAACAAATGTAACGCAATCACGGGTCTAAAGTTATACGCACGGATCCTATGACAACGGATAAGCTACGCAAAACGTACCTACTACCCATGGTTGGCACATAACTGGCAACTGGGTCAGAGAAGTACCAGATAAACGCGCCAAATTCGAGAAACCCTCGCCAGTCGTTACTAGAGCGTAACCGTACTTAATGACAGCCAGCCTCTGCATCATTGTCTACCTTATTTGACTCAAACACACACTGTAAGTGTGAATAATTTAACGTAATTAGTATATAGGATGGTATTAGGCAAGGCATGTGGCATATACTGGAGAGAAGAATTAGATGAAAACACCTAAATGTAAGGAATATGAATATATTATTAAACTAATTGGTTAAAGTAATTGGATGGGAGGATGTGGGCAGGATTCATTTGGATCATGATAAGAGACCAATGACAGAATCTTGTTACATGTAGTTAGTGGATACTACTCAAACACATTTCCAAGATGTGACTTATTTTTATGTTTCTCATAAATAGCAGTGATATTAATGCAGAAACATCCGTTTTTAGACCCGACATTCACATCTGATAAATCGTATTAAACTCTACAACACTGGTTCTGACTGAAGACAGGCCAACAGACCAAATACACATTTCTTAACTGCCCTTACTTCAGAGTAAAGGTAAAGGTAAAGTGATCCAGTTACAGGCCTGGTGTGGCCCAGACCGTGGGTAGAGGTATAGTTCTACTCTTCCATGACCGCGGCACTCGAAGGGGGTGAGTGGTCAGCAGCACGCCCCAGCCACACTTTACCCCCGGGAAAGACCCAATACCCATTTTACAGGCTAGGTGGGTCCCAGAGTCGGTCTGGACGGGTGAAAAATCTCATCCCCACCGGGATTCGATCCTGGACCGTCCAGCCCGTTGTCAGTCGCTATACCGACTGAGCTACCGGGCCCACATACTTCAGAGTAGTAGATGACAATTTAAGATCTACAGAGCAAAAACAAGCCATCATATATTTCAGGGACAAAACATTATTGTTACTGCACTCTTGACTCACATTTGGTAGGTCCCAGGTTCAAACCTCAGCACAGATGTGCTGTTTCAGACCCTTCATGGTTTTGCTCAGTCTCAGTAGACAACTGTCCAAATGGTACCTCACCAAGTATGTCAAAAGCAATTCCATCCACATTCTTTCCAATGATTTTAACACTCCATGCTATACAATCAAAGCTACTATCAGAAAAACTCTTTTTTTTTTTAAATTATGGCAGTGAAGAAAGCTTTACACATATATAGATATATACTCCTCCAACAATTTGTAAGGTATGCTTCTGGTTTCTCATTGCAGAAGTCCAATTTGATGTGAGGGCAGTATATGCGAGACTTTAGGTGGTGGGGGACATAGTGACATTGGAACAGGTTCTTCTCCATACATTTTAGTGTTCCGATGTCTGTTATCATTACAGCGGTGCTCCATATTCCTTCAGATATCATCTGGGGCTCATGCAATATCATTACATCATTTCTGATACACAGCTCGAGTAACATACTAACAACAACCCAAAAACAACCCCTCCTGCATAATACTTCTCAACATCAGTAATGCAAAGAAAACTATAATTCACTCCTTATAACCAGTGTTTGCAAAAGTACTGAAATTTTCAATAATGAAGTTAAAATAGGTGGAATCTTACTACTGCAAAGAACATCAATGCCACTAGCATAAAAATATTTTTGAAGCATATCTTGACTTACTACTTATCAAGCACAAAAAAAAAATTACCTTACTCTGAAATTTCAAATGTGTAAACACAACAGATAAGCACATGTCCATTAGCAGACTTACAGGCTGAAATGATGAGATGCAATGCTATAAGCTGTTGGATATAAACAAATAAATATTTCCTGTAATTATCACCTTTAATATTCATAACTGATGTAAACTGAAACACATTACACATACACAGAGTATTATAATATGTATAAAGTACAAAGAGTGAACAGAACGTTAAACAGTCAGCAACGAAAATACATTTCAAATACATGAAGTACTGTAACATTTACAATTTCAACGGAATGTTGAAAAGGGTGCATAATACTGAATTACAAGAAGTATGGCAGATACCTTGAAGTGGACCATTTGTTCAGCGCTCTTCACTATCCAAAAATATGCAAACTGCTTGCAGCTGCAGACTAAATACATTCAACACAAGTGGAATATGCAATTATTCTGTCATCATAGGTGTTCGTACATTCATTAATGCTTCATACAATTCACTGAAATTATCTCGTGTATGTTACTCCGTCTATGGTGCACATACTACCCAATAACTCCGCAGCCCTTTAACTACCATATATTCTCGAATCTAATTCGCACCCTTTTTACAGTTTCAGAGGGCTAAAAAATCAGATGCAGATTAGAATCGTGTGCAGATTAGATTCGCGGTCATGAGCTGGATTTTGGAAAAATGATAAGAGCCGCTATACATGCCGTAAGAACAATACGATACAATAATTTATTATTTTGTTTATTATTTATAATATATATTATATAATATTTATAATTCATTATTCATCAGACTTGCTGTCATCACTCATAACTGAATCATTATCCGTCACCCATTCACTATCATCAGCTGTGGTGTGTTTGTACTGCTGGCAGTTAAATGGCCACTTCACACATGGTGCATTAATCGGATAATGGTTAAAGCACTGGTAACATCCAATATTATTCAATCAGTCTGCCTTGTAGGCAAGGGGCGGTTGAAGGAAAGGTGTGGATTAGAACCACGAACTAACTTTTTTTCGTTTAAGAAACTGGCAAAAACTGGTGCGGATTAGATTCAAGAATATATGGTATATACAAACTTCTGACGCATGGCTAAACATACGCAACACCATTTCAATCGGAATTTAAAGACTACTTTTAAAATGCTCCAAACTCCTTCACAAGATATGCTGTGACAAATACATACTAGCAACAATTAAGTTACACACTCTACATTTACTGCAACTGTGTAAGGACTACCCACAGTAATTCTGGTAACTGTTGCTTACACAAGAAAACAATTCCACAGTGTCACTCAAATGCAATGTAACCTGTAGGCAGTGAAATCTAACCTCTTTGTTTCATACAGCAAGGTCTGTTAAGTGTAAAAAAAAAGGCTGACATGCTTCATATGAATGGATATCGGAAATTATGATCAAAAGTACAACACACAGTTTTTTTTAAAACATGGAACCAAGTACTAAAAGCAAAAAGCAGCATCAATTGTACCTGATAACACTCTACTGCACACAGCCCCAAGTTAATGCAGAACGCACTAGTGCACAGCAAGTGGCAGCAGCAGTCTATGCAGCTACAAATGCACTTTATTATATACGTGTATATTCCAGTCAATACAACTGTATAATAAAAGCATACGTTAAAGGGACATGTTTCGCCTTAAAAAGACATTGTCAGGCTAAGCTAAGAGCTTGACGCTGACTTTTTAAGTCGAAACATGTCGCTTTAACCTAGACTTTTATTATATAGTTGTGCTGACTGGAATATATATAATAAAGTGAATATATAGAATCCATACACAATGGGACGACTTCGTTCAAAAAGTCTATGCAGCTGTGAGTGGGTTCTGCTTTAAATTGAACACCTTTGTCTTCACTAGAAGTCTATGACTGTCAGGTTGAATACACACTGCTAGAGACAGGTTAATTCTAAAAGAAGTACAATTTCAGATGTTCACAAAACAGTAAACATGCATACGGTATTAAATAAGAGGTAACTCCTATTGTTTTTAAATTGCCATTGTAAATTAAGTACTTCCTCTCCTGTGTTATAAAAATGGCTTCTATACAGGAAAAGATATTCTGCATACCAAGTTTGTGGGGGGGGGGGGAAGAAGTGAAATAAAAAGTCAGTGACAAACCTGCAACATGAGTTTTTAGGCACTGTCTGTCCACACGGAAAAAACGCGGATCCCACCAGATGAATTATGATGAAATTTGATATCCGAGTACTTTTTGAAAATCCGTCCACAAAACTCAAGTTTGATTGCAATCAGACAAGAATAACAGGTACTTTACTTAAATACCTATGTACATTTATGCTATCTCACTGAATTCTTCTTAGAATGAAAATTTTGGAGATAAAATGAGAATGAGGTGGAACTGGTTACGTGTTCCACCTCATTCTGGTCACCAGAAGGCAGCATCGTCGGTGCATTATACCACAAGCTGTAAACACAGTCTAGTGTTACTGAGGATGGGCGAAATTATCGCCCAAAACAAGTTGAGATGATTGAAATTGTTAATAAAATTATCACTGTTGCATCTAGTCAACTGTTTATATTATTATGAAACTAACTGTATATTTTATCTCAATATTTTTAAAACCGTCGGTGAACCTGATGATGGCACAGCCTATGGCAAAACATGTTGCTCTTCTAAACAAAACAGAATTTAGTAGTGTTTAGACTAGGGGACCGAGGTAGCACAGAGGTTAAGGCGTTGCGCTACAAATCGGAAGGTTGCTGGTTCGATTCCAGATGGTGTCATTGGAATTATTCATTGACATAATCCTTCTGATCGCACTATGGCCCTGGGGTCAACGCAGCCTCTAATAGAAAGGAGTACCAGGAGTATTTCCTGGGGGTAAAAGCTGCCGGTGCATAAGGCTGACAACCTTACCACCATTCTGGGCCATTGTCACGTAATCTGGGAACCTTAACTTCCTGGAACCCTCTGGGCACCTTGGGCCTGTAATGGGACTGATTTACCTACCTTTAGTGTTTAGACTGACATAAACTTTGTGTATTAAGTTCAGTGACATCCACTATTTACGAAGGATACAGTGACAAACAGCTGGGAAGAAAAAGGGTATTGACTTGATGTCTGCTATGTGGCACACAGGGCTCACATCAAGAGTCTACAGGACTCATGTGAAATTCTCAGACACTGTTCGTCCGTGTATGTCCCACCAACAACACGCCAACTATAATTTATATTGACTTTTGAAAGTGCATATTTCTTCTTAAATTAGTCTGCATTAAATACATTTAAGAATATTATAATGTTTAAACATCATGCCTACAATTCAAAAAGTTACAGAACTCTACACACAACAAGTAAGAAATCTGCAACAACATAACCACTTGAAGAGATTCAGAGGTATAGCACGTTCAAAATGTGATGGCACACGCGCAGAAACCAGATTTGGTCTTTCAGCGAAACGGATGAGTCCATTTAAATCGGCGGGGGTGTCAGTTCAGTCAACTACTGGCAGTCGAGGAGTGCGGATCAGCGGACAGCAATTGTATAGACCGTGTTCCGACGTACAGTGCAAGGCTGCTGGCTACCCACTCCATTCGCATCTTTCCACTTCACTTCCCCCCCCCGGTGCGTCACCGTGTGCCATCAGGTTCTGAACGCGCTATACACACACCTCTGAATCTTTTAACAGACAAGTTGTGAAATAAGCCGTCACTATTAGGACACACTGCCCAGCCACTTAAACACGCGGTGCAATTAATGATGATGATATGGTACCTGCAGTCATAACTCATAATATAAATATCAATCACTACACACTCAGCACAGCTGCCTAATTGTATTCTGCTCTATCTGTAAGCAATCCCATTATTACAGGGCAGTAGTAGTCCCATTCAGGGTGTCTTTTCTCGTTATTTAGTGTTCTGTACAGGAATCTTGTCAAAAATTAATTATATTATAATTATTAATTAACTTCAGGATCACTTAGGCTTTCAAACAATATGTGTACGAAAGGCAGCACACTACTATGCTGCCTTCTGTACACACCATCCAGCTTGTCATACGGGGACACAGTCCACACTGGATTAAAGACTACATGTTGGAATACGTGCAGCCACAATTGAGAGTATTATAACTAATTTTACTCTAAATCTCAAACATTTTATATTTAAATGTATTACATGTTTTATCTATAACACTACAGATTAGAAAACTTACATATTTTATCTACATACAAAATGGTTTTAGCATCAGTTAAGTACTGATGGTGGAGACTTTCACAGGTGTAACCAATTTTACTGTTAATGGTTTTAAATTTTGCATGTCCTCCCTGACAATGGCATGGTTATGCCACAACATGTCAGGGTAAAGTGACTACTGTATCGCATATTGTAAGTGCATTTGGTTGATACTTCAACTAAAACAGTGACATCCTACTCAAGCTCAGATGGTCCGCACATTTAGTCATTACAGTATATCCTACTCAGTCAGTTGGTCCACACATTTAGTCATTACAGTATATCCTACTCAGTCAGTTGGTTCACACATTTAGTCATTACAGTATATCCTACTCACAGTCAGTTGGTCCACACATTTAGTCACTGTAACACATCCTACTCACAGTCAGTTGGTCCACAAATTTAGTCACTGTAACACATCCTACTCACAGTCAGTTGGTCCACACATTTAGTCACTGTAACACATCTTACTCACAGTCAGTTGGTCCACACATTTAGTCACTGTAACACATCCTACTCAGTCCGTTGGCCCACATTTAGTCATTACAACACATCCTACTCAGAGTCAGAATGTCCACACATTTAGTCATTACAACACATCCTACTCAGAGTCAGAATGTCCACACATTTAGTCATTACAACACATCCTACTCA
>Ga0123357_10011468_pt1 | contig 11371 bp, 3 predicted proteins | sample TergutEmb28metaG_FD_89873 | JGI IMG/M metagenome (GOLD analysis project Ga0123357, IMG submission 89873) | Embiratermes neotenicus P4 segment gut microbial communities from Petit-Saut dam, French Guiana - Emb289 P4 | ecosystem: Host-associated > Arthropoda: Insects > Digestive system > Gut ...
AGACCCACAGGACAGGATAGAGCTTAGAAGGATGCAAGGAAAAATTAGAAAAATGATAACAGAAGAGAAAAATAAAAGCTGGGAAAAGACATGTTCTACAGTAGAAAGCTACTTGGGTGGTAAACGAAGCACAGAAGCAAGGAGAATACTGAAGAATTTAAGGAAAAGTGAAAATGGAGGACAATGTTTTAGCCCCATGCCTGTTGGAAAATGGGAAACATATTTTAAAGGTCTTTTAACAGAAAATAGGGAACGCTATTTGGGAGAGCAGGACACTGAGTTAGAAGGTATGAATGAGATAGGAATGTATAAAATTAATTTAGATACAGAAATAGTTAAAATGACAGTTAAGTCCTTAAAAAGTAGCACATCATGTGGAGTTGGAGGAGTACCTGCAGAATTACTAAAATCAGGAACTGAGAACTTATATGAGCTATTAAGACAAATTTTTTAACGTTGCTTAAATGGTGACGAAATTCCCAATAAGTGGAAAATAGGATATATTTCAGTGATTTATAAAAAAAGGAAAGAAGGCTGAATATGCAAACTACACAGGAATTACAGTATTGAATATAGTTAGTCAATTATATGGAAAAATTATAAAACATCTTTGGAACAGGAATTCTCCCAGAGAGAAACAGAAGAACAAGCAGGATTTAGGGCGGGTCGATCCACAATCAACCATATATTTTGTTTAAAGCAACTGATAGAGAAAAAGATGGCTGTTGATCAACCACTACATTTACTATTTGCAGATTTAGAGAAAGCATATGACAGTGTGCCCCTGGAAAACTTGTGGAAAGCATTAGAACACCACAATATTAGTAATAGTATTGTTAGGGCAATAAAGAGATTTATGAAAACTCTTTTTCCAAAATTAGAATAGGGAAGCAACTTTCTTCAGGATTTTATATAACAAAAGGACTACGACAAGGATCTGGTTTAACGCCAACATTATTTAAAATGTATATTGAGAAGTCTTTAGAAAAATAGCAGAGGAAATGTGCAAAGATGGGATTGGAGATTCAGGATACAATATACTCAATGTTATTTGCTGATGATCAATTATTAATGGCACAAGATAATTAGGATTTAGAATACATGACAAGGAAATGAATAAATGAATATGAATTGTGGGGCTTAAAACTAAATACATGGCCACAGGAGACACATCAAGAGATTTACAACTAGAAGACGGGAAGGGGATAATAAGTCATGTGAATGAATATGCTTATTTGAGGGTAAGAGTAACTAAAGATGGAAATCACGAGCCAGAAATTAATTATAGAATTAATACAGGAAGAATAACTATAATAGAGTCAAACAGCACTTTGTGGGGCCGTGATGTGACCCCCAAAACAAAGACTCGTATTTATCACACAATAGTTAAAAGTGCAATTACATACGCAGCAGTAACATGGTGTTTAAAAGCAAAAAGGTAGCAAAACTAAATTCCACAGAAATGGACTTTTGGCGACGCTCATCTCGAATTTCTAGGAAGGACAAAATTAGGAATACTATTATTAAACAAAAAATGAATTTAGTAATGTCTCTGTTAGACGATATTAAACCAAACAACTTCAATAGTATGGACATGTTCAAAGAACGGAAGAGGGGAGATTACCAAAAGAAGTTATGAAATAGCGTCCACCAGGAAGAAGAAAACGAGGTATACCTAAACTTACCTGGGCAGAAGGGACTAGAGGACTGATGGGAGAAAAGGGGTTAACGGAAAAAGACTATAATGACAGAAGCAACTGGAGGAAGAAGATAATGTAATTGTTAAATGGGCGCAGGAATATGAGGAAGCATTGTACAGCCTGCTAATGACATTAAAATATTATTGGTCATTGTGAGAAACAAAGTTCGTAGGACACGTGTTCTAATTCTGAATGGTTGTCAAGATATAGCTCTTTAAATCATCAGAAGTAATGTGAATGATAATAAAAAAAAGAGAAATTACTTACTGTTGATTCAGTTTTAATTTTAGTTTAATGTTCAAATTGCAAATTTGTTACAGTTCATAATAAATTTTCGAAAATCACATCGTCACTCCCAGCGCACTTTGCAACTCGTCTACGAAGATCGCATGTCGTTCGTCTGAGGTGATTTTCACATTGGTGTGTGCGGTCAGTAGCAACCAAAATGCGAGCGATAAATTAGTCTCGTGTATTTACCTTTATTTTGTAAACTTCGCTCTTCATCCAACCCCATAAACAAAAATACTACGAAGTTAGGTTTGGGGACTCAAGTAACTCTCTCTCGGTAACTCTTCAGAATTAGACACATGCACATACAAACTTTTTGTCTCACAATGCCCCGTACTGTCACGTCCCAAAACATGACCTTTCCTCCTGACTCAGCCTGTATAATAGACATCGGCTTGATTTATACCTCAGGTAAACAAGATAAGGATACAAGGCTGATAACATAAAATCGAAAATTTACTTACATCAGTTAGCACGGATCCTCCAAAGACAAAATTATACTTAAATATGTTCTGTGTTTTTGGATAAGAAAAATTCTGACCGATTTTATATCCCCATTTTACGTACATTCCATGTAGTGGTAGTGATAGCACAACTAATTAGTCACTTGCCATACGTTATTGCTGCAAGGCATCGAGAAACTCAAACCACGCACGTGTTCTGTAAGGGGAAAATGGTATACAGTTTCATTAGTCTGGTCTATAAATTTCTTCCTTTACGCATCAAAACTTATTCTGAAAAGCATGGAAACAGCTTACAGTGCACACCGGCACCAACACGTAAACTGCGGCTCATATTGAACAACTAATTACGTGTGCGGGTTTGCCCCCAGCCATTTTAGTGTCACGTGCAGTATATGCGTGCATAGAATTAGCAAGCTACTGTCATCGTGTGAGGTTGTAACTAAACAAAGTGCTGTATAATTGTTTGCAATAAATTGCATTCCGGTCAGCTAGAACGCGTCAAATACGTACATTGTAACTTGCACATATGACACGAAATATAAACATATGTGCCTATACACACATACATATACATATACGCATGCATACATACACACGTGTATGTACACGCACTTTTACGTTTATTAACCTCTAAAAATTCGCCCCTGTTCTTAATCACTGGAACCATGAAACGTTTACGGGTATGCCTACAATTCTTATGCCATTCGGCTACTTAACCACAGCAAAAACGATTTCCCTCACGAAATGCTGTCATTAGGTGTGTCATAAGCAGGCAAAAGACATGTAATACTGACGGAAAATTATGATCATGTAAATCAGTCCTCTGCACCTGCATTACAAACAATACAAAAATCGCTCTACACCCTTCTTCAAGTATGAACTTCAGAGTAATCTTTTATTCCCACGTAACAAGGCAGGGTAACAAGCACAGCGCTCGTGACAATTCCGAAACATTTTTAAACCTGTTTATTGGGGCAATAAGAAAGAAGTGACGTGACTTCTGTTCTTTTATCTTCGTTACAAACATTATGTTTCAAAGAAAAATCCTTCCTGGAAAGAACATGGCATATAAATAGCAAGAATAGATTGCACAGTTTGACAAAGCGTTCCTCTGTCACTTCATCGAGCCGCGTCTTTCTTAATAAATTTACAGTCAAATAGTCAATAACTTACCCGCCGTTCAGAGAACACCCAAATTGACTGCAGCATTCGCGATGGCCCGCCACTTCAACCCTTCGCGCGGCAGCTGAATCTAGTCCACAATCTCACGCCCTTTCTTAGCCCTCTAAATCCTAATGGACGCTTCATACACCATCAGGCCTAACATTACAGAATTCTACGTTAAATCTACAGACCTTGAGTTTTCAACATGGCCAGGCACACAATGCAAGTGGCTGTTGATTCCACAAAGAAAACCGTTCTGTCGACCTTCTTGTGGCTGATGGCTATGAACACAACTTCTTCAAGTGTACACTCTTACGTCAACGTTTCCTTAGGATTGTATGCAGATCTACTCCATATGAGAGAGTTGTATTTGTTCACTTTTCCACCGACACGAAGATCATGAAAGAAAATAAATTTTTCCAAGACCTGGTTACATTCAACAAATGTACGGCTTCAATTTACTTCTGTTTTCGATGAATGCCCGCAGAAATTGCAATTTGCGAGGCTAGAAAGATAGTCTCTACCGCAGGGTTTTGCACTGTCCGTTTTTGAAATTCAACCTCCTTACTTTCTTTCACGATGTGTGGACCTTCGCCGGCTGCAAAGTAAACTTCTACAAACATGACCAAAAGTCAACGCTGACACCCGTTGTTTTACACCACATTTCCGTTGTTGAGCATAAAAACAACCTCTCTCCACAATTTATTCAACAACGCGCATTCTATTGGGTGTGTGTGTGTGGGGGGAGGGGGGTTCATGCCTAATTTTGTGCGCAATATGTGCTGCGCAATTCACCGATTTCGTTTCATACAACCGAATCAAACACTGCGTCTTCTGCGCACCAATGCAACCCTCCATTTTGATTACTCGACTACCAAGTCGCCGCACAGTGGCTTGCATTAAAAATAGTGAAAACAAAAGAAACTTGTGGGTATGAAACATGAGTTCATAATGTAATCAGCATCGGACACTCTGACAGAAAATTCAAATTTGTTACCACGGTTTGGAATTATTTGCACGATATTTGATGCCGCGTAAAAATGACGGGCCTCCTCTATATACAGTCTCCTCCGACATCACGTTCCGTTGAGAAATGTAAAACAGTTATCGTCATTCTATTTTGCGAGACAAGGCACGTTCTGCGATTGTAGCATATCTTAAATAAACATGATATGGTTGTATAAACTGGTTTCATTTGGTAGAAAATAGAGTAACTCAAAAGGCAGGACATTCCTTAATCAGCAGAGTGACGTTGCAGGAGGCTGGTGCAAGGTGTTCGTCCATTATTCAAAAAATCGCTTGAATACTATTGCAGTGTATGCGGCTGCACTGTGCCGCGCCGATAGGTGGAAGAGGTAGAGGCTTGGGTTTCAGATTTTGTGTCCAACACAAGTTATTTGGCGTATGTGGTTCGGCCTTTTTCGCAGCCTTTCATATTAAAATTAACCAGTACTCTCATGGAGCTTAAATTGCTTGGAGTACCTTAACGACAGACGTACAAACATCATCCGAAATGTCGGCAGCAAATTACCAATCTAAACGGAAGCATATTTGGTGTGTATGCTCTCTACCTGCACTCTCAGTTCGGTATTACGCGCAGGGAGGGCGCCAAAATTTATTTTTGAATTAAAATTGGTTAGTTAATTGCAGAACACACACAGAACCATAAACATTGATATTAAAAGTCAGTAGGTGGCAGCATGGGTCTTATTATTTGCACGCTAAGCACTCAACTAAATCCCAAATCGATTACGATCATTCTCCAGCAATCACATAGTCAAACTGGTCCATTCTTTTTAGACCATTACTGTTTCACATCAAACATTACTATCCATACTTCAATATTCAATAAGCGTATGTTTAGTTTAAGCATGAATGTAGACTTACACACACGTTTGTGTACGCAACACCGACAGGGCTGCACATGTTGACAGAGCACCATGCCGCCTGCCTAGCCGTTACGTCACATCAGCATCGACGTAATCACAAACGTACTTCAAGTCAACAGTGCAGCGTCAAAATCAAAAGCTTAATTAGCACCAGTGCCGATCCCAGTGGCAGCGCCGTCTAAGGCGTGGGTCTGCGGCCGCTCATCTGCTGGGATTGCGGGTTCGAATACCGCCGGATGCCTGTCTCGTTTGAGTGTTGTGTGTAGAAGCGGAGGTCTCTGCGATGGGCTGATCACTCATTCAGATGAGTCCTACCGAATGTGGTGTGTGTGAGCGTGATCGTGAAACCTCGACAACGAGGGGGCCCTGGCCCACTAGGGGCTGTGTGTTTGTACAGTGTTCCCTTACCAAATAACATATGCCTACACAAAAGAGGAAATGTGGTTTTAAAAACTTTAAACTGCTGAAAGAATATCAGCATAGCTAAGAAGTTAACAAATATTATTTGGAGAATAATTTTGAGGGAGACATACTATTTCACACGATACTGTTGAAACAACTTAGAGCACCACTTTACCTTGAACGTTTAAACCGCCGTGGTGACAAATCTGCACGCATATCTAAATATGTATATGGAAACGGTAACATGAAATGTGAATTAAACATTGAACAATTTATTTTTCCAGTTCTGGGCTGATTTCAAAAAACATCAACTCCGACTACGTTAAATCGCAGGGTACAAGTTCAAAGTTTCGCACTACGATCAAATTTGCAATTAACACACAAAACATTAATAAAATATACTTTTCAGGTATGTTCGTCACCCACCTTCACGCAAAATTCCGCGTCCCAAGTTCAAAACTGCTGCACTGAATGACCTGCTAGCAGCAGGAAATCAATAAGCTACAAACTATCTGACCGATATCGGTGGGCAAGTCTATCGCATGAAACTTCGCCGACCCAACGAGCACATTAAGGCCGCGAAATCGCAAGCCTGTTTTTAGGCGTTCTTTACTAAATAAAAGACGAAAACGGCTTTCGTGGAGAACACGTCCGTCTGTCTGTCCGTGACCTAGTTCCCGCGACTAAACCAGTTCTTCATAAAACTAGTCAAGCAAGCGTCAGTTTGTTGAAAATCGGGTCAGTTGGCAATTGCGTTCCACTCGAGGGCGTAAATTAATCATCAGACGTAATTTCGAATATTTTTTCCCAATTCCGCCGAATGCGACTTCATTTACGTTTGTAAATAGAATTTTGCCGGTATTTTCTACATTTTCGACCAATTTCGTTGTAATACAGTGAAGGAGATGGGGGTACGCGATGGCGCAGTTGGTTGAGGCATTGCGCTAAGAGCCGGAAGGTCGCGGGTTCGATTCCCGATGGTGTAATTGGAATTTTTCATTGACATAACCCTTCCGGCCGCACTATAGCCCTGCAGTTGACTCAGCCTCTAATAGAAATGAGTACCAGGAATATTTCCTGGGGGGTAAAGGCAACCGCTGTGTAGGGCTGACAACCTTACAACCTTCATGTGCCTACTGTCTTGAAATCTGGGAGCCTCAACCTCCTGGAACCCTCAGGGCCTGTCCAGGCCTGTAATGGGATTGCTTTACCTTTTACGGTGAAGGAGATGCCCATAAAACTTTATCACCGAAAGCGAGCTTTGTGAAAATCGGAGCAGGGAGAGTTCTGTTTTACACACTAATGGGCGTAAATTGCCCTGTTGGCAGTACTGGTCCCAAGCATTGTCTCATTTGAGTGGGATATACAAGAATATGCATATAACGATGTTGAGTATTGTGAGTTACATGAATACCGATGCAGGAAAAGCTGTAATTTTACTGGGAGGGGGTATAGGAAATCACATTTACACGTGTACCGTGAAATTGCATAAAGTTTTGAAAAAAAGGACACTTTTGTGCAGTCCGTGTGCAATGTCACTGAGTCCTGTTACATCTGTTGTCGTCAACAGTCAGTCATGGAACAGTCACGGCGACGAAACTCGGTATCAACTCAATGGACGGATAAAATATCAGACTAACAGGTTTACCATATCAATCCATGAAGTGTCACTACATTATGTTAAGGCTGGTGTCCATTACCGCTACTGGGGTAACAACAGTATTCAGTACGTCGCATATTAAAATTAACGAACAGAACTGTGACATGCAATGAAAACGTTTTTGTTAGGTGTCACACGTGCATGCGAGCCGAAGAGACTCATTTCCGGCACCTTCTTTAATATGGTGAGTAGAAACGTAATATTAACTAAAATGCTCTGCAAAGAAACGCGTAGACCCCGGCTCGTGGCGAAATAAAATAGCAGAAATCGCAGCTCTGCCTGCCGCCACGGTGTGTGAAGTAACCAATGGCACGGAGCAGACACACCATCGACCCTGCATAGGCCACACCAAACACAACTATTTGTTCTTTGCTTCCGGAGAATCAGGTTGAATTCCCTTTAGTCAGGTAGCTCAAGTGTCTATACTCAACCCTCAGCGTTCACATACGTTTTCATTATAAAGTCCAACAAAATTTACGAAGATTTTGTCCTCAAGTTTATGTTTCTTGTTTAGTAGCATCGTACGTCAAATTCTTCCGACGTATAGGGGTATACAGCAGCATACTCTGAACACAGTAACAGAAACTTTTATCTAAACCGTTTCAAAGCTTCAGCAAACATAGCGGCTAAACACAGAATGCCGAAACAACGTGTTTATGAAATGCCCGTTGGGCATAATTTTAGAGTTGCCGAGGAAAGATTCACGTGACTTTCTGTAATGCGGCGACCCACTGGCAACACTCTGTTATCTTCAAAATGTCACGGGTGATACTTCCCAGGTAGTATATTCCGAATGTGTACTTCTTGCTGATTTCTTTGCACCAACACACCACTTGCGGTTTGACAATTTCCCCACCGTGCTGGTAACACATCTGTAACTAAAGTGCCTAAGGAAAAGCCAGTATCTTCAACTGCATCAACACTCTTACTCCCTTCCTTCGTTACCTCCGGAATGACTATTACACATTATTATGTTATCTGCTGTTATTGAACGGGTCCAGCCACCGCCCGCACACAAGGGAATAATCTCCGTATGCTCTTCCAGTTCCAAAGAAATTAGTCAGGGATGTCACAAAACAAAAAAAAAATTGGATTCGATTTTGTAGTTCCCAGACATGCTGTATATATGGGACACACTGAATATCGACCGCTACGTGAGCGGTCGTGGCATCATAAAATACGGAGAGTCGCTGTCTTAGGTAATTAGGAAATCACTGAACATCGATAAACATAGGTGACTGGTTAAAATTTTTAATATTTGGATTACTCTGAATAAATGTTCAGTTCGGACCTCACAGACAACACACTTTGCTTCAGTTAGAAAAAAAGAGTCAATGAATGATGTACAGGGAAATAATGGCTGTTTGTTGTAAGAGTCTTAGGGAACGCAATACACTGTCTGTACAAAGCGCGTAATTTTTATATTAAACCTGGTGGTACACATACTAGCCACAAATCTGTGAACGGTTAAGAATTAAAAATGAATAAGCAACAACAACCTGGTAGTAGTTAGTGGAATACAATTAAATACAACCCAATACTCACAAACGACTCTAATAGCTTTCTATGAATTTTTCGCCATGAGTCTTGATGGACTGAATAAAAATAAAAAAATAAAAATTAATTCACGACAACAAATACTCCAAAGTACTGCATGAAGTCGTTGATAAATCACATGTAACTTCAGTTACTTTTCCGAACCAAAGACATAAAATTTCACGCTGCTAAAACGCTTAATTACACAATATTCATACACACAATCGTAGCTAAGTTCGTAGCTTCGATGTTCGCAACGCAGCGTGCAGAAAGGCCGCTTTGTGTTTCACATATGTCCGGGTCAAATCTCGGTCGGATGACCGGTTATGTGGACTGTTTAATTCTGTTTTCCACAGCTCCTACTATCGTATGTAGAGGAACTTCCAACCGGACAATACTGTCTACCTGATGCGTACGTCGAACTGAAAATTCACGAACAGCCACCTGCTTCTCACTGGAAGGTTATTACAAGCAAATAAAATTAAATACAGTAAGAAATAGGCATATTTGTGTATGACTAAACGTGTCTATTCACGTGATATAATGTGATTGTAGTACTGATGCGTGTCAGGAAATTACCACTGACGTTCGCAAATCACCCACAGGTCAAGGTCATCATGTCACACAAAAGTTTGAACAACACAGAGAGCTTATGACGTATTTCACCGCCCCTGTGTTTATGGATATCAACATACATTAGCACGTCAATGCGAGATTCGGAAGTCAAATATAAAGAGATGAATAAAAGTGAAATAATAACGGCAGCAATATGAGCAAAGAATGAATAAATAATTGGGCACTCTTCTTTATCATTTCCAGAATAACAGAAGTATCTAAACAAAAAAGGGTTAGAAAGGAAAAGCTTATACATTTACCAGTGCGTTGTTTTCCATTCGTTTAAAATAAATGGTCCACTAACTAACTGTTTGGTTAAATATGATTTTGATTTACTTACAGCGACTGTGATAGCTTAATACCGAATTCGACCCAACATTCAATTAGCTTCAATGCAGTCGATTAAAAAGAAACGGTTAAACGATGCTGTGATTTCTTACAGGGAACACAGGCCCGTTGTAAAGTTAACAGCTTCGTAGGAAGTCTTTGTTGTGTCTGAAATACCGACTTTTAAACCTAGTCTCAGTTGTGCCAATCGGAAACAAGACACGCAGACTTTGAAAATCAACGCAAGCAGGCGGGAGATCAACAAAGGACGTTTGAGTGAGAGAGACAAAACGTAAAGATAGAAAGGGCAAGGCGAAGAAGTGAACGAGGTATTAAAGAAGAGCGAAAAGGCTTCATGATGGCTTAGAGAAGAGTGAAGAGCTACATCTATATATGTATTCTACACGAAGAGAAAATGGATTTTAAATGGAGTTCCATTTGTGTCTCGTAAACCACTACCATCCAAATATTAGTCATTGGTGCATTTAAGGCGGTATATAGCAAAACGAAGATGTCGTTTTCTGTCTGTATGAGTTTCCTATGTTGACTACAAAGGAAAAGAAGGAGAAAAACAAAATACAAAACGCAGGGAATTGTCAAATGTATTTATCTTGCATGATGCATTATTCCCGGGGGAACGATGGAAAAGAGAGAGTATTTCTGGATGGTTCACATATATGCGAATGAATATTAAAGTGTGAGACCGTAGCCACATACCAGGCAGACTGCTGCTCTTGTTTTATCATTAGACCACAGAATTTTCCACAAGTACATGTGCCAAGGATTTAACGTACTGTTATGTTAAGATCAAATACAATGGAACAAACAGCACGCTGAATGCACCGCACACTCAGATTGAAATTCCGTTGCCTTACAGGAGAAAAGTCTACGAAGTAACAAAGGCCTGTACAGACGTAGGCCTAATGGGTAAATATGCGGCTGTCTCAAGTGAGGAGAAACCATCTGTCACAGAAATATCACAAATTATTTCCGTATCGCAGAACGGCGTGACAACGTAGACGTGCAGAACGGCGTGGTAAATCCGTGTACTACGTCACGGCATACGTCATATGCAGTCGTTTTAATAATATAATGTAAAAATGAATTTTGTATTCGCCAGATTAATAACGTTTCGCAGAAAAAAAAATACGAGCTCATCGGTAAGTAGAAGGCAAATGGTGTATTCCGCGAGGTAGAACAGAGACTTCATTCACCTGCCTATGAAGATGGAACCGATAGTGAGTTCCGAAACGTCGGCAATTAGAACTCAGACGCCGGGGGAATTACCCAAAAAGGAATAATTTACATTTAGAACACGGCGAAAGC